>Ga0182745_1000092_pt1 | contig 130907 bp, 121 predicted proteins | sample eDN3rd30CKraftBY_FD_128523 | JGI IMG/M metagenome (GOLD analysis project Ga0182745, IMG submission 128523) | Enriched backyard soil microbial communities from Emeryville, California, USA - eDNA 3rd pass 30_C Kraft BY (version 2) (version 2) | ecosystem: Environmental > Terrestrial > Soil >...
GAACCGAGACCAGCGGACAGATGTAAGGCCGCACGCTGGCGCGTAAGCGTTACAAGTCGGGAGAACAGGCGCTGGAAACTCCGATCGCGGAGCGATCGGCGACAATGGTGGTCGACCGCTCCGTCGGTCGAACCAAGCTCAGGGGACAGATGTAAGGCCGCACGCTGGCGCGTTGGGGTTACAAGTCGTACGGCCGAACCGTCCAGAACTCCGATCGCGGAGCGATCGGCGACAATGGTGGTCGACCGCTCCGCCGGTCGAACCGAGACCAGCGGGCAGATGTTAGGCCGCACGCTGGCGCATTGGCGTTACAAGTCGTACGGACGAGACGTCCAAAACTCCGATCGCGGAGCGATCGGCGACAATGGTGGTCGACCGCTCCGCCGGTCGAACTCTGCCGGAGACTCCGATCGCGGAGCGATCGGCGACAAAGAGCGATCGGCGACAAAGAGCGATCGGCGACAAAGAGCGATCGGCGACAAAGAGCGATCGGCGACTTTGATCTACTGCGCGGCTTTTGCTGCCTCAAACAAACTCGGTTTCGTCTCGGCGAGAATTTCCAAAATCGCCTCGCGATCCGCGGTCGACAGATGGCTAAACCGCTCGCTCTGGTCTTCGCCGCGAAGCACCGCCAGCAGCCGCGTGCGGACGTGCTGCAACATCGGCTCCGGCAATGCATCGAACGCTGGCGAGTAGATCAGGTAGCTGCAGGGGAACTGAAACATTCGGCTTTGCAGGTCGAATTGCCGCAGGCTGCGCCCCTGGGAATCAAACGGCCCGCGGGCGGCAAACTCTGCGGCGAACGTCGAGGTGCCGGAGATCTCCGCGTTTAGCGGCGCTTCGTCGCAGTACAACAGGTACTCGACGAGTTGGTCGCCGGCTTTTGCGATTCGTCGCTGAGTCGAATCGGTGCGATGATCTTCTGGACGTCCGAGTGCCTCGTTCATGACCTGGTCACTGGCGGTCGCCTGCACCGTCTCATAGCGGGCCAGGGTGATGTAGTTGTGCATCTGCGACTGGTGTTCCATCACCATCAGCGCCACCAAGTCGCTGTGGGGCGACAGATACCGGCGGCTGGAAAACTTATCCTCGAGCGACAACAGGTTGGCTCCGCGTTCAATATCGAGTTGCTCCTCATCGTCTGGATCGGTCGCCAGTTCATTGCCCAGGTGACGCATCTGGCCGTGCGAGCCGGTCACGTACCAACCGCCCCAGCGCTGTTCAAACGGGCTGCGGTGGTCGCTGACGGTGCCGAAACCGCGCGGTCGCCCGTCGGCGTCAGGGTAAACGCTGCGGATGAAAAAGCCGGGCACTTGCTGGGTCCGTCCCGATGCGTGGCAGGCAATGCAGCCGCCGCGATCGCGCTGCAGGGCCGGCGCGCGACCGCCGTCGCGCATGGTATAGAACAGACCGCCGAGCTGATCGTCCATCACTCCCAATTCGATCAGCCCGCCTTGTACCCAGGCAACGTAGCAGTCGTCGTTGAAATAGACCGCTCGCGGCATGTCGGGCGCGATCCGATTTTGCTGCAAGCTCGTTTTGGAAAACACCAAGGTCTGCGATGAGACCGGGATATCCAGCGCGTTGAGCAACGATCGCAGGTAGCTGCCACGCTCGTCCGCGACCAATTGGACTTCGCCGCTGCGGAGCTTTTCTTCCAGCCGCGCGACCGCGTTGTTGGCCGGAGCATCGCGATAAAAAATCGGTGCGCGTTCGAAGTCAAACTCCGCTCGTGCCGCTGACAGCAGCAGCACGAGTCCCAACACCGCGCCGGTCCAGCCAGCCAACATACGGGGGTGACAAGCGATCACAGTCCATCCTCACAAGGTCTTCGGGGCAAGCGTTCCGCCGTGCAGTATATACGTTGACGAGTCCAGAGCAGCGATCAAACCGTTACGTGGGCTGCAGCGCATGAGCTTCTGCCCCGCCTGGAGAGCCTCTGGAAAGGTTTTTTGAGGATTTAATTGGCCTCCCGTCCCAGAACGGGAATCACTCTGGCTGTGGGTGGCACGCTCAGAGCCCCAGCGATGGGCGTGGGCACTGGAATCTAAGATCGAGCCGAAGATTGATTCCTTGGTGATCCTGCGGTTCTCACAGCACGCCCTTCGTTCCTCAGGGACGTGCCACCCAGAGGACCAGCGTCCACGCCTCAGGTGATGAGCGACAACGTTTGCGGAAGCCCCTGGAAAGCAAGAAGCTGCAGCGGTTTTCCCGAAGGTAGCGTGCTGGGGGTGTGAGCGGCGGTGGAATCGGCCGCGGATTGCTGCTTGCTGCGCACAGGATCGGCTAAACTGGGGGCCACTCCGGGTTCATCAATCCAGCCATCTCGCAACGGGACAACACCATCGTGTCTGATGATACAAGCATTGATTTTCAGGAGCTTGAAGGAGAAACGGAGCTGGTTCCGGTTGAGGACTACGGCGACAACTTGATCGAATGGGCGGTGGAGCGTCAGGTCAGCGATATCTTCATCTCCGATGATCAACTGAGCGTGACGGTGACGGTCCGGCGGCTGGGGCGCGTCGAGATGGTGCGTCGCCTAGCGCGCGGTTACGGCAATCGCCTGCAGGGTTACTTTCGCGCCCTGGCCGGAACGGATACCGGCGACATCATCCATCCAGCCGAGGGCCGCGGCTCCATCGGCTTGCCCGGCGGGCAAACCGTCGACTTCCGGCTCAGTTCGCTGCCGACACTGCTGGGTCAAGATGTCGCGATCCGGCTGTTCAGCTCGTCCTGGACCAATCGCGGCATCGACGCGCTGGGGATGGATGCCGATGTGGTCAAGTTGCTCAAGCGCCTACTGAATCATTCCTCAGGTGTGATCCTGGTCAGCGGTCCGGTGGCCAGCGGAAAAACCAGCACGCTATATTCCGCGATCAACGAACTCAACGACGGCACGCGCAAGATTCACACGCTCGAAGATCCGGTGGAACATGTGATCGCGGGCGTCAATCAATCGCAAATCAATCTGAAAGCGGGGGTCGATTTTTCGGAATTGCTGACCACGGTGCTGCGGCACAGTCCCGATGTGATCATGATCGGTGAAATTCGCGATGCTCCGACCGCGGCCACGGCGATCCGCGCCGGCGGCAGTGGGCAACTCGTGCTGGCGACCGTGCATTCGGACTCGGCGGCGGAAGCGATCGATACGATGCGGCAATACGACATCAACCGAACGTTTTTGGCGCGAACTCTGGTCGGTGTGATCAATCAGCGGTTGATCCGCAGGTTATGTCCCGAGTGCCGGCAAGAGCTGTCAAGCGCCGGAGTCTTTGTGGACAGTCCCCACGTGATCAACCGGCTCGGTGACATGCCGCCCAAGCTGTATCGCGCCGTCGGTTGTGATGCCTGCATGCATACCGGCTATGACACGTTGACCTGTTTGACCGAGGTGATGGTCGCCGATCGCGATCTGGAACAGGCAATTGTGGCGGATCAGCCCGCGGGACAACTCCACGAGATGGCGATCACCGCGGGCATGGTCAGCTTGGCCGAGTCCGCTCAGGCCCGCGTGCTCCGCGGTGAAACCACGGCAGCGGAAGCGATGCGTGTTTTGGATGACGAGCAGTTGAACAAGTTGGCGACACTGGCCCGCGATGCCGAGGCGGAAGCGCGCCCGGCGGCCGGTTGCAGCCCCTACGGCTGAACGGCAAGCGAGCCGCCGAAGGACGCAGTGGTTCAGCTTCTTCCGCAAGTTTTCGTGGCTCATCACCTAGGGCGTGGCCGCTGATTCCTCAGGGTGGCACGTCCCTGAGGAACGAAGGGCGTGCTGAGAAACGCTACCGGGCAATCATCGCGCGACTCGTCAACTCGGTTGAATGGCCAGCGCCCATGCCCATCGCTGGGGCTCTGAGCGTGCCACCCAAGCGCGTGCCGGTTGATTGAATTTGTCCCAGCAGCACGTCCTGGGCGGCTTAGAACTGCAAGCCAGCCGACTCGAGCCGGCGGCAGGTTTCGTCCATCAGCGCGTCTTCGGCTTGCTCATCGTCAGCGACGTAGGTGACGCTGAACCGCAGGTAGGCTCCGGCATCGTCCCACGGCACAGTAACGATCCCGTGCTGCTCGATCAGGAACCGGGTCGCGTCCTCGGCCTTGGCGAACCGCTCGCCCGCGGCCGTGCCGCTGGGAGCCGGCGTGTAGAGGAAGTAGGTCCCGCCGGGCATCTGGCAATCGAAGCCGCAGCGCTGCAGTGCGGCGACCAGTTTGGTCATGCGGCGACGGTATTTGTCGTTGATCCGCTGCGGGATCGAATCGTCGTCCAACGCTGCCGCCGCGGCTTTTTGCGTGGCGATGAACTGGCCGCTGTCGCTGTTGTCTTTGACATCGGCAAACGCGGAGACGATCCGCTCATGCCCGCAGACCCAGCCCATCCGCCAGCCGATCATGTCGAATCCCTTGCTCATCGAGTGGACTTCGACGCCCACGTCGATCGCTCCGGGGGTCTGCAGAAAACTCCGCGGCGGCCCGTCGAAGGTCAGCAGGGCATGCGCGGCGTCCTGGACAACGACGAACTGCTTTTCCTTGGCCAGCGCCACGACCTTTTCATAGAACTCCGGCGGGGCGGTCCGGCCGGTCGGCGAGTTGGGATAGTTGAGCACCAGCAGTTTGGTGCGCTGGTAGATTTCCTCAGGGATCGCATCGAGGTCCGGCAGGAACCCGTTTTCCTTCAGCAGCGGCAGGCGATACACCTCGCCGCCGTAATAACGGGTGTGCGTACCAGCGACCGGGTATCCCGGCACGGTCATCAGCGTGACATCGCCGGGATTGATGAAGCAGGCCGGTAACATCGCGTAAGCCGGCTTGCTGCCGATGCAGTGATTGACTTGGCTGGCCGGATCGAGCGTGACGCCAAACCGCCGCTGCATGAACCGCGCGGCCGCCTGTTTGAACTCGATCACACCATTGTCCGCGTAACCGCGGTTTTCAGGCTGGTTGACCTCGTGCTCCATCACCCGGCGGACTTCGGCCGGGGCCATCGAGTCGTTTTCGCCGATCCCGAAGTCGAGTAACTGCCGCTCGGGATGCTCCGCGAGCGCCTTGCGTTTGGCCCGCTTGATCTTCTCGAACTTGTAAATCTCGGTGTCTTTGCCGTAGTTCGCGCCGCCAATTCGCTCGGCGAACAGTTGCTGGAAGTACGGGTCAGCGGCGTTCTTGGACGACGCGTCGGCAGGAGCGATCGACATGGCAAGCAAGCGGGTTCGAGTGGTGCAGGGATGGAAAACACGCGGCTTAAGCCTAGCAACATCCGCTATTTTTTGAAGGTGGAGCCACAAAGTAGTAGGCACTCTCCGAGTGCCGTAACGCTCCAAAAGCGAAGCTTTTGGAGGCGGCAACTGCGGACGGCACAGGGACTGTGCCTGCTACTTTGAAAGCCCGTAGCCCACGTGGCCGTCGGTTCCTGTAGCCCGCCAACGCTCGATGCTAGAATCGTCAGCTTTGATCGAATGCCCGTGTCCACCGCCCGTCTCTCCGGTGCTTACCCTTCTGCTGCCCAGGAATCGCTCTGCATGACAGCCACCGACAAGGTCGAGGCGGAAGTCGCCGCCATTCGCAACCGCTATGAAGAACTGGCCGAGTTGGCGGGATCGCTGGCGCACGAGATCAAAAACCCGCTGTCGGTGATCCACATGAACATCGACCTGCTGAGCGAGGACCTGGCTGAGATCGATTCGCCGATCCGCCGCCGAGCGCTCAACAAGGTCGAAATCGTCCGCCAACAGTGCGAACGGATGGAAGCGTTGCTGCGCGACTTTTTGCGGTATGCGCGGCTGAGCCAAATCGATCTGGTCCCCGGCAACCTGAACGATCAAGTCGACCGGATCCTGCGAGCTTACGGTGCCCAGGCCGATGCCGCCGGTGTCGAAATCCAGCGGTACCTCGACCCCGACTTGCCAGCGATCCTGCTGCACAGCGATTCGCTGCAGGCGGCGCTGACGAACCTGGTCAAGAACGCGATCGAAGCGATGGACGGCGGAGGGCAACTGTGGGTGCGGACCTCGGTGACCCGCGACGGGGCGGCGCTGGAGTTGATCGACACCGGCTGCGGCGTCGACGACATCACGCTGCTGCACATGTTCGAGCCGTTTTACAGCACCAAAGACGGCGGTTCAGGATTGGGCTTGCCGACGGCGCGGAAGATCATCGAAGCCCACGGCGGGCGGATCAGCGTCCAGAGCGAAGTCGGCCGGGGGACCAAGTTCGTGATCGAGTTTCCAGTGCCCAAACGTCTGTCCGGCACCGGCCGGCAGCGCACCGATCCGCCGCCAACCGAGGACTGACGGCAGAGCCGATCACCCTTCAGCAAATAGCTTCCGCCGCATCGCGGCGCGGTTGAAATCCTCACCGACAAAGCCGCCCGCGTCCGAGTGCACGTCGCCGAGCACTTCGCGAAAGCTCGCTGGACTCTCGCCCAGGCAGAGTGTTTCCAGGTTGCGGACTTCTTCCGCATCGGTGATCTCCGAGAGCGGCTGCATTCCGGCGGAGGACAAACCGACGACCAACACGCGTTGGCCACAACGGACCAAGGCGATTGAGCCAGCGGTGCCGAGCGATTTTTGCCCGAGCAGCCGCAGCGCGGTGTCGGGCAGCGTGCCGCTGCGGCCAGCCGCCACGCCGCTCTTTTTCGACACCCAGACCAACGCCGCGAACAGCCCCAAGACGACGGCCAAGCTCGATCCGATCGTCACCAGCGGCATCGCCGCCGATCGTTTCGTCGCCTCGGCACCGTCTGAGCCGGGTGCCGGCCGCAGCGCCCGGCCCTGCGAGGGCTGGTCTGCGGTCGGCTCTGACGGAGACTGCAGCGAGATCGCCGCGTAACTGCGCCGCTCCAGCGATACCGCCGGCCGGTCGGATACCGCCGCTGCCGCCGGTTCGTCGGCGGGCAGCGTCGCGGTGCTAGCAAGCGTGAGCAGAGCGATTTGCGCCGGCAGCGCGAGCCAATGGAGCAACCTTCGGCAGCAGGTGTGGGAGCGGTTAAACAGCACTGCCGACGAGTTCCGTGACGCGGACGCAGAAATGTTCATTCATCACCAGCACTTCACCGCGTGCGATCAGGCGGCCATTGATGTAGATGTCGACCGGCTCACCAGCGAGCTTGTCGAGCGCGATCACCGAGCCTTGACGCAGCTTCAATACGTCCTCGAGCTTCATCTGCGTCCGCCCGAGTTCGATCCGCAGATCGAGCTCGACGTCGCCCAATAGGTCCATGCCGTGCAGCGGTTCGGCGGCCGGCGTGCCCTGCAGATCCTCGAGTTGATACGCCTGGAGCGGCGGCGTGCCGTGCGCGCTCGGCCGGTCGTCGCGTTGCGCTGCGCTCAGCGCCGCCTGCGTGTCATCGAGCAACCGCTCGAGTTCGCCGGTCGATGGGCCCGAACGCGTTTGGGTGTGATTCATCCGAGGGAAGCCTCCTTGGGAAGCGCAGCGGCACAGGCCTGCACCAGCCGCGGTATCCAGCGATCAAACGCGGCCAACAGCCCGCACCGGCCACAGGACGTTAGATGTCGCCGAAATCCACCGCGACAGCAAGGTCAATCCGGCAGGCGACACGGGAGCCCAGCGAAGCAGGCTGAAGCCGGCTTCACCACACTCAACTTTACCTCTCCACCGTCGAACTCCTCCACCTCTGCCGCTTCATTCCCCCGGCCCATCGGCCCCGCTGAGGCGCAGCATTTTTTACTTGACAGCTCGCCGGGCGGGTGCCAGATTGCTCCGCCAGTGCGGGTTACCAATTCGGCCACACCACCTCATTACCGAAAGACGCAAGCATGGGCGACCTTAAGCTGGAAATCAAAACCAAAGGCAAGGACAACTTCACCGCCGCCGACATCAAACAGTACTGGGCCAACAAAACCACGTTTGCTGACCACAATCCACGCCGCCAGGATGATGAGATCTGGAAGGACATGCGAGGCATGGTCAAAAACCGCGAATTGGCTTCGAAAGCGATCAAGGCGACCATCAAGCTAACCGGCCTGCCCAACGATGCAGATGAATATCCCGGTTCTTATAAGATGAATGTGTTGGTTGATGGCGAACGCGCCTGCCGCATGGATGTCGACATCAAGGGTTCGAACAAGCCAACGGTCAAAAGCGTGGGTTTTGCAGGTCTCTCGAGTTCCGAAGACGCTGCCAAGTTGCTGATGAAACTGAAGAAAGACGATGACTTCATGAAGTCAAATCTGACTCTCAAGAAAGGGGACGGCCAGCATCCCGACAGCGTCCTCTGGAAGATCGGCTCGGTCGAAAACTCGCTGCCGATGAACACGCATACCAAGGGAGACGGGAAGAAGAATGAAAAAGTGGCACTCGATAAGCTAAAGAAAACCATGAAGGCGCTCGGCTACGTGTAGCCACCGCCGCCAGCCGCAGGGCCTTGCCGGACACGGTGAGGCCCGCTGCGGCGCAGCTCCATCCGCGATTGTCCGCACTGCCCCAAGCGGATGAAGATAGCCGGGGCAACCGGTCACTCGACACGACATCGAGCGGCCAAGTCGGCGGAGCGGCCCCCATCGGCTAGCTGCTTGAGCCGGTGTCCAGCCCCACGTAAGCTTTTCAGGTTCGGAAGGCGGGTCGCGAGGTGCAGCGCTGAACCCGACATCTTCACCGGCAGGGAGTTGTGATGGCAAAAAAACGATCCTCTAGCGGCGGCAATCCATCGCGCCGCTCGCTCGGCCGAGCCCGCGATGCGGCATCCATCCCGCTTCCGCCGCCTCGTCATGAGATGTCCGACGGCTACGGCTCGTTGCTCGACGAATTGAAACGGACAATCGCGAGCGAGCGAGTCCGTGTCGTCTTAGCAGCAAACTCGGCCATGGTGCTGCTGTATTGGGATATTGGCCAGACGATTCTCGAGCGTCAACAGCAGCAGGGCTGGGGAGCGAAAGTCATCGACCGGCTATCTGCGGATTTGCGTGAAGCGTTTCCCGACATGTCTGGACTTTCCGCAAGAAACCTGAAGTACATGCGGGCCTTCGCTCAGGCCTGGCCGGACCGGGCAATTGTGCAGCAAGCTGCTGCACAAATTCCGTGGTTTCACAACTGTATCCTTCTCGACAAGCTGGGTAACGCCGAAGAACGGCTCTGGTACGTTCAGAAGACCCTTGAAAACGGCTGGTCACGCAACATCCTGGCGATGCAGATCAGCGGGCAGTTGCACCTCCGATCGGGGCGAGCGATCAGCAATTTTCAGGCGGTTCTCCCACCGCCCGACAGCGATCTAGCGGTCCAGGCGTTCAAAGACCCTTACTTGTTCGATTTCCTCGGCACGGCCGATCCTCGGCGGGAACGCGAGGTTGAACAGGCCCTCATCGAGCAGGTAGAAAAACTGCTACTGGAACTGGGGCAGGGGTTTGCCTTTGTCGGTCGACAGATGACTTTGGAAGTCGGGGATGAAGACTTCGTCATCGACTTACTGTTCTACCACTACCGGCTGCGGAGATTTGTGGTGGTCGAACTGAAAGCCGTTCCGTTTGATCCCGCGTTTGTGGGCAAATTGAATCTGTATTTATCCGCCGTGGATGACTTGCTGAAACAACCCGACGACGGACCGACAATCGGTCTGTTGCTCTGTCGCGGCAAGCAGCATGTGGCTGTCGAGTACGCGCTGCGCGGGATGACGCAGCCACTAGGCGTAGCGGATTGGGAGACCCAGCTCGTCAACAAGCTACCCGAATCACTCGCCGGCAGCCTCCCGACGGTAGAGCAGCTTGAAGCCGAACTGAGCGCAGCCGAGACGGCGACGCAACCGACCAAGCGGAAACCAATCCGCAAGCCGGCAACCGGCAGACCACGCAAAGGCAGGCAGGGAGAAGCGTGAAACGCTACGTTGGAGCTCAGGTGCAGCAGATCGTGGCGACGATTGCTTCTCGAGAGCTAAGACCCGACAGCCTAAAGGCTGAACTCCAACACAACCCCGTTGGAGTTCAGGCTTCAGCCCGCGCCGTTGGAGTTCAGGCTTCGGCCTGCTTCAGCCCGATACTGTTGCCGTTGATTTCTGTTGCTGCTGCTCCGCTTGATCTTCGGCAATCATTTCGGCGGCGATGTGCAACCGGACCATGTTTTCCAGGAGTGCCGAGGGCCGACTGGCGTCGGGCATGGTCGCCATCCCCAGCAAGTTGCGTGAGATTTGGATCGGCGTGCCGATCACTCCCCAGGGAAAGCCCCACCAGCCAAGCAACACCGAACTGGTGATCCCGCCGAGCTTGGCTTTGATGCCACAGCGACGGCAGCAGACATCCGGCCGGCTATTCCACGACGTCATGAACAGCGCCGACCAGATGCGGTGCGAGGTATGAACATCGACCGGTCCTGCGCCGCCGCACTTGGGACAAAGGCTGTTGTGCCATAGATACAACTGCTCCGCCAGATCCTCCGCGGGCACGTGCTCGGCCACAGCGACGGTGAAGCCGGCTTGGCGGCAAGTCGCGTTGCAATACCGCCGGTTACCATCCCGCTCGCCGCCAAACAGGATATAGGTTCCACAATACGCACACTTGGCCATGGCGGAGTTTCCTGGGACAAGAGGAGAAGGTCGCATTGGGCGTAATGGCCCCCGATGTCAATCCATTATGCGCATGCTTCAGCACATCCGGGGGGCTCCTAGAGGGTATTGAACCCCGCTGGGGTTCCTGGCGGTGTCGCGTCATAGCCCCCAGGGTGCGCTGCGCGACCCTGGGCTAAGTTGTTCGACGCCGTTGGCGTGAGCTGGCAACCAGGCGACGTCCCCGGTCATGCACATCCTCTGTGTCCTCCGTGCCGCCGTGAGAGCCCCGTTCCGCCCTACCTCTGCTTCATGTCTCTCACAGAGGCACGAGGCTCACGGAGGATGACCTGGCCCGTGGTTTGTTGTCCACGCAGCGCGCAAGGGCGGATCGTTACACGCGCAAAGGGCGGTAGAGGTCCAGGTCGCTGCGGCCGCCGAGCTGGGCGTAGATGTGGACGATCGCTTGCCAGCCCGTTCGCAGGGCTTGATCGGCGGCATCGCCGGAGCCGGCAGCTTCACCGCCAGCGCCCCCGAGATGGAAAAAATAGGGCGAGTGCCGACACTGGTCGAAGCCCGTGATCGCGGCCGGTGAGTGGCTGCCGATCGCCAGGATCACCGCTTCGAAATCGACTGCGGCGTCGGCCGGCCACATGCTGCCGCTGCGGTAGTTGGTCTGCTGCTGGTCCCAGCGGATGTTCAGCCGGAAATCCGCAGGCACCTCGCCATCGATGTAAGCGTCGGCGTCTTCATCATCTAGCCCTTGCCCAGATTCATCAGCATCGTCCAGCTCGACTTCAACCAGTTCGATGCCGACCACCTCATGCCCGGTCCAGACGCGGCCACGAAGCAGGTCGCTGTTCGCCAGCGGCTGGAGTCCTGCAGTGAGCCACTGGCCGATCGTCAGCGGCAGCGCCGCGGTCGGGAAGGTGCCACTGCTGCCGTGCTGAGCCGAGACCGCCGACCAGGCCAACGGCGACAGGCACGCGCTGGGCAACATTGGCAGCGGCTGGTCAGCCAGATCGCGGAGCGAGTGCCCGACCTCACCGCGTTCAAAGACGGTCACGTCATAGCCGAGGAATCGGCCGTAAAGTGCGGCTTCCAGACCGAGCGGCCCAGCGCCGATCACAGCGATCCGGCCGGGCGGGTCGAGCGTCATTTCGTGTTGGTGTTCAGTCATCAAACCGGTGCCAGCGTGGCAATCAGATGGTGGTCGAGGTCAAAAACATTCGTCCGGCCGCGAAGGCCGCCGGAGCAACAACGGGAGATTGGTGCTGAATCAGATCGGCGGTCACTTCCGCCGTGGCCGGGGCCAGATGAATACCGCTGCGGTAATGCCCGCTGGCGATTAACAGATTGTCGACTTCCGGCACACGGCCGATGATCGGGAAACCATCGAACGTCCCCGGCCGCAGTCCTGACCAACTCTTCACCGGCTGCAGCGACCGCAGATCGGGGACCACATCGCCGGCCCAAGCGGCGAGCATCCCAAGCATCTCAGGCGTCGTCCCAGGAGTGAAACCGACTTCCTCCTCACAACTGCCGACCAGCACGTGTCCGTCATCGCGCGGCACCAGATAGCGGTGGCCTTCATTGATGATCGATCGAAATCGTGGGTTGTCAAACCGGTACAGCAGGATCTGTCCGCGGATCGGCACCAGGCTCATCCCGAGACCAAACTCAGCCGCAGCCTGGCCGCTCCAAACGCCGCCACAGAGCACGATCGTCGGCTTCGCACTCCACTGCTGCAGGAGCGACTGGTCGCCGGTTCGCAGCACTGCCTGATCGCCGCGGCGCTGGAGCGAGACTTCGACGTGCTCTCGGATCCGGACACCCGCTGCGGCGCAGGCAGCCACCAAGCCGCGGACCAGGTCCGGCGGACGCACCTGCCGTTCGTCCTCGATGTGCACCGCTGCGCGGAAGCGGGGCGAGTGCGCCCATGACGCCAGCGCCGGTTCCTGCTGGGCGAGTTCCTCAGGCGAGAGCCGCTGGGCAGCGATTCCGTCGCTGTGCCAGTAATCGAGCCCGGCGATCAGCGCGGCCGCTTCTCCAGCGGTGCTGGCCAGGTACAGGCCGCCGCAGCGGCGAAAGCCGACATCGATCCCGCTTTGCTCCTCGATCCGCTGGGCCCACTGCGGGTAAAGTCCGTGGCTGTGGGCACGGAGCGCGTCGAGCGGGTCGCGCTGGCCAGCCGATCGCTCACGGTCCGACTGGGCCGCCGGCAGGATGCCCGCGGCCGCCCAGCTTGTTCCCCCGCCGATCGTGCCGCGTTCCAGCAGCGTGACATCGGCACCGCGCAGCGCCATTTCCCAGGCGACCGCCAGTCCGATTGCTCCGCCGCCCAGGACGATGATTTCCATCTGCTTGATTGTGGTTATGGTCGATGTTGCGGTTGTCGCTGCGGAAAGCGCTCCCCAGCCGATGCCCATGCAGAAGCTTTATCGGTCGCGGAGCGCCGCGGTGGCCAGGCGGCCCGGCAGCGGCTGCAGTGAATGTTACCGCGCAGGCCGATCCGGGAGTAACCGTCAACGCTGCCCGTGCTTGGCGATCATCAGCAAAGATTTTTTTAGACAATTAAGTCAGAGAATACTTACAATGGCCAGCGGTTCGCGATAAGTTGCACAATGCGCCTTTTTTTTCTAGGGCAGACCCGCACCACCCGAATCGGCGGCCAGTCCTCTGCTCGGAGCCCCTTTTCGACAAGCCTCCTTCATTTGACGCTCGACCGTTCCATCCAGCGGCAGTAATAGTCCGCCGTGGCGACTGCAGGCATGACGACTCAAGTCAACTCTCAGCGATTTCTCGAAATGGTGGCCAAAAGCCGCCTCGTTGCGCCCGAGGCGTTGGCTAAGTTCACCCAGCAACTGCACGCGACCTACGGCGAGACGCTGCCGGACGACGCTCACCCGATCGCTGCCGCAGCGGTCAAAGCCGGGCTGCTGACGCAGTGGCACACCGACAAGCTGCTGACCGGCAAGTACAAAGGCTTTTTTCTCGGCAAATACAAATTGCTCGGGCACATCGGCACCGGCGGGATGAGCAGTGTCTACCTAGCCGAACACGTGCGGATGCAAGACAAACGCGCGATCAAAGTGCTGCCGCGGACCCGAGTGAAGGACGCGACCTATCTGGCGCGGTTCCAACTCGAAGCCAAAGCGATCGCGTCGCTGAGTCACCCGAACATCGTCCTGGCTTACGACATCGATAATGAAGGCGATGTGCATTACATCGTGATGGAGTATGTCGAGGGGGTCGATCTGCAAGTCCTCGTCCGCCGCGATGGGCCGCTGCCACCGGGCGAAGCAGCGCTGTTGCTCGCTCAGGCCGCCGACGGACTGCACCACGCGCACCAGCGCGGCGTGATCCACCGCGACGTCAAACCGGCCAACCTGCTGTTGGATCTGGAAGGCCGGATCCGGCTGCTGGACATGGGACTGGCGCTCGTCGCCGCACAAGAAGAAGAGTCGCTGACGGTGGTCCACAACGAAAACGTGCTCGGTACCGCCGACTATCTGGCACCCGAACAGGCGCTCAACAGCCACAACGTCGACCACCGTGCCGACATCTACGGCTTGGGCTGCACGTTGTACTTCCTGCTGACCGGACGGCCGCCGTTCCCCGAAGGCAGCTTGGCCCAGCGGATCGCGAAGCATCAAAACGAGATGCCGACTTCGATCCGCAAAATCCGCAGCGATTGTCCCGGTGAGCTGGAAGGGATCTGCGTCAAGATGATGCAGAAGGACCCGCAGTACCGCTATCAAACGGCCGCCGACGTGGCCGAGGCGCTGCGGCGGTTTGCTGAACATGCGCCTGCTGAAAAATCGCTCGTCGCCGCCCACATCGGCGGGGCTGGCCGCAGCGGTGGGCTGAGTCGCGGTGGCAGTGGGCTGCCCAGCCGCGGTGCCGGCTCGGCCTCACGCGGCGCGTCGTCCCGCGCTCGCGGGTCAACCGGCGGCAAATCACCTTCCTCGATGATCGATCATGACACGGTGAGCGAAAAGGGCGACGCCACGATGGCTGGGGAGCGGGCCGCGGTGATTCGCGGCAGTGGCCTGTCAGCCTCCGACAGTGGGCGGCTGGTCAACACCGCCACCCAATCCGCCGTCGACCTGTTTGGCGACAGCTTCTTGGACCTGGAAGTCGAATCGGGATATAAGGGGAGCAAGTCATCGTCGGCGGCCAGCCGCTCGGCGGGCGGTAAGTCGTCGACACTCTCGGGCCGCCGCAGTGATGGGGCGCGAATCGTGCCCGGTGGAGCGAAGGCGACCGCGGAACTGCTCAGCGGATCAAAGATCGGCGGCGATCTGGCCGGCGGCAGCGGCAGCTACCATTCGCTCAAAACGCCCCAGTCGGCCGCTGGCAAGTCATCGGCCGGGCGTTCGGGAGTCGGTCGCGGGGCGCCCAGCGGTTCACCCGTCGCCAACCGTCGCAGTTCGGGCTTTTTTAGCAACCCCATCCTGATCGGGCTTTCTCTGGGGGTGTTCTTCCTGCTGGCGATCGTGATCGGTTACGTTCTTGCTCGTCTCACGTCGTAAGCACTGAGCGGGAACAACGCGACTCCATGACCGTCATCGTCGAGAAACCTTATCAGTTCGTGCCGCCGCACCGCGGGAACCTTTGGCCGTCCTTCATCCAGACCTTCCGGCTGGTCGATCGTTATTTGGCCAGGCACGACGGGGTGGTCGATCACGAGTGCCGCCATCTGCAGCGGCTCGGCGATTCGCTGGCTGCCGGCGATTCGATCCTGCTGGCGCCCAATCATTGCCGGTACGCCGATCCGCTGGTGCTCGGCTGGCCCGCTCGAGAATTGCGAACGCACCTGTACGCGATGGCCAGTTGGCACCTGTTCGCGCGGAGCCCGCTGCAGGCGTTTGCGATCCAGAAGATGGGTGGTTTTAGCATCTTTCGCGAAGGGACCGATCGGCAATCGCTCGAGACCGCCGTCGAGATCCTGACCACGGCGGAGCGGCCGTTGGTGCTGTTTCCCGAAGGCACGACCAACCGCACCAACGACGTGCTGCAACCGCTGCTCGACGGCGTCGCCTTCATCGCCCGCACCGCGGCCAAGCGGCGCGCCAAACAGTCTGGTGGCCGCGTCGTGATTCACCCGGTCGCGATCAAGTATCTGTTCCTCGGCGACATCCACGAGTGGGGCGACCAGGTCGCTTCCAAGCTTGAGGAGCGTCTTGGTTGGCGGCCGACGCACCACGCACCGCTGCTCAGCCGGATCGCCAGACTAGCCGAAGCGCTGCTCTCGATTCACGAAGTCCGCTACCTCGGCAAGCCGACCGATCAGCCGCTGGCCCGCCGCCGCGATGGGCTCGTCGAACACCTGCTGAGCATAGCGGAAGCCGAATTCGCCCTTCCGCTGGACCGCAGCAGCGGACCGCTGGGGCGTGTGCGCAAGCTGCGATCCAAGCTGACGGCGGCGTTGGCCGCTTGCTCAGCACAGCAAAAGGAGCACTTCTACCACATCATCGATGCGGTAGAACTCTCGCAGCAACTCTATGCCTTTCCCGATCGTTATCTGTTTCAGTTTCCGACCACTGACACGCAGATCCTCGAAACGCTCGAGCGGATGGAAGAAGCGCTGCTGGGGCGAGTCGACAACCCCGGCCCGCTGAAGGCAGTGATCGAGTTTGGCGAAGCGATCGTGGTGCCGCAGGACCGGCCGCCGCGCGGTGCCGCCGACCCGTTGACGGCGGCAATCGAACGCCCGCTGAGTGAGATGCTCGGGCGCCTAGCGCTCGAAGCGAACCGCGTTGAAACGGCTGCTAGCGATGGGGAGAGCCCCTCCGACCGGTCAGAGACGGATCCTTGGCAACCGCCTCCGCCGCCGCTCGGCGCGGCCCCCGACAATCGGGCTACTACTGGGCAGCACTTTCCAGGGAGAAGCAGCGTTGCCGATCCAGCCATTATGACCGGCGAGACGGAAACTAAAAAACCCTAATTCAAGCCGTCGTCTCAATCGCCGCTTGCAAACGCTCACGCCCTGCTCAGCGCGGCAATGATTTAACCAAATCAAAAGAAGCATTGCGTCCGAAAATATCGGTCAGCCGATACTTACGGAGCTTGGGATTTTGGTTATTGTCTAGTGTTATGCGTCCTATTGACGAGCGGTTTTTCTCGGTCAGGGTCGCGATTGTGAGTGATCGCAATGCCGGATTGCTTCTGCGGTGGTAGGTAGAAGACGTTTGGGATGGTGTGCCCAAATGACGACAGGCCGATCTGTCGTCAAGGCGGGCGTCCTTTATCACAACTTTGGATCCATTTGAGGAACCGGTTTCATGACCAAGAGCAAGTTAGAGTACATTTGGCTGGATGGTTACCAGCCGACGCAGACGCTCCGCAGCAAGACGAAGATTGTTGACAACTTCAGCGGCAATGTCGAAGACGCCGAGATCTGGTCGTTCGACGGCTCCAGCACCCAGCAGGCCAGCGGCGGCAGCTCCGACCTGTTGCTCAAACCGGTGTTCGTTTGCCCCGATCCGGGACGCTTGGGCGGCAACGGCTTTTTGGTGATGTGCGAGGTGCTCAACCCCGACAAGACGCCGCACCGCACCAATGGCCGGGCGACGATCGATGATGACAATGAGGATTTCTGGTTCGGCTTCGAACAAGAATACACCCTCTGGAACCCCGACAAGAACAAGCCGCTGGGCTTCCCGGCTGAAGGTTATCCGGCGCCGCAAGGTCCGTATTACTGCAGCGTCGGTACCGGCCGCGCCGTCGGCCGCGACATCATCGAGGAACACCTGGAGCTGTGCTTGCAGGCGGGCCTGAACGTCGAAGGCATCAACGCCGAAGTGATGAAGGGCCAGTGGGAGTTCCAGGTCTTCGCCAAGGGCGCCAAGCTCGCCGGCGACCAGGTCTGGGTCGCTCGCTACCTGTTGGAGCGGACCGCGGAGAAGTACGGCATCGCGATCAACTTCCACTGCAAGCCGGTTCAGGGTGACTGGAACGGCAGCGGGATGCACGCCAACTTCAGCAACACGCTGCTGCGGACCTGCGGCAGCAAGGAAGTCTATCACGCCGTCTGTGATGCCTTCCAGCCACGCATTCGTCAGCACATCGACGTGTACGGCGCCGACAACAACCAGCGTCTGACCGGTCTGCACGAAACCCAGTCGATCGACAAGTTCAGCTACGGCGTTTCGGACCGTGGGGCATCGATCCGGATTCCGATCGCCACGGTTGAGAAGGGCTGGAAAGGCTGGTTGGAGGATCGCCGCCCGGCCAGCAACGCTGACCCCTACATGGTCGCCAGCGCCATCATCGCCACGATGAAGACCGCTGAGATCGCCCAGCCGGTCTAAGCTGCGACTGAACTCGCCTGAGGTCTACGATCGCCCGGCATCACCCGATGGTGGTGCCGGGTTTTTTCATGCAGCAGCCATCCCATCCGCACCCCGGCAAGGTACGATCAAGCCTTTCCACTGCTGCCCACGGACAGCCCGTTCGCGACGCCTCCTCTTGCAACCGATCAGCCGATGGAACCAGCCATCATTCTCTCGGGCACCGATCCCGATCTGCCAGCGACACCGCCGGTGGGCCACCTGCGGTATTCGAATATCCGCGACATGGCCCGCGGAGCCAACGCTCAACTGCGGAGCGGATTTGATACCGTGGTCGGCCGCACCGTGGCGATCAAGTCGCTGTTGCCGGAGCAGATACACAACCGCGTCGAACGCCGCCGACTGCTGCGCGAAGCCCGCGTCACCGCTCAGTTGCAACACCCGGGCACCGTGCCGGTGTATGAGATCGCTGACGATGATTACTGGGGCATCTACTTCACGATGAAGCGGATCTCGGGCGAAAACCTGTTCGAGGCGCTCAAACGCATCGCTCGCAAGGACCAACGCACGTTGGACGCTTACCCGCTGTCGCGGCGGCTGGACATCGTTGCCGACACCTGCCAAGCGCTGGCCTACGCCCATGCCCGCGGCGTGATCCACCGCGACGTCAAACCGGAGAACATCTGGGTGGGGAACTTTGGTGAAGTCGTGCTGCTCGACTGGGGCGTGGCCAAAGTGTGGGGGCACCCCGACGACAACGAACCGGTCCGCCACAGTTCGCTAGCGGTCCGCAAGGGACAAGAAAACGAAAGCCAACTCCACACGCTCACCGGCCATGGCCAACGCCCCGGAACGCCGCTGTACATGTCGCCCGAACAAGTCGACGGGCAGCGCGGTATCGATGAACGGACCGATATTTTCAGCGTCGGTGTGGTGCTGTACGAAGCGCTCGCACTGCGGGAACCGTTCCGCGGCATGAACATCGACGAGACGTTCATGAACATCAAGCACGCGGAAGTCGCGCCGCCCAGCGAGCGCGCTCCCGACGCCGGAATCACCCCGGAAATCGATGCGGTGGTGATGAAGGCGATTCAAAAGAAACCGGCGCAGCGGTTCCAAACAATGCGCGATCTGATCCACGAACTCCGCGTGGCCTCGCGCGCCGTCGCCGCCAGGGAACCGATTTAATTCATGTGCGGAATCACAGGCGCGCTGTGGAGCGAGGCCGCTTCGGCGATCGATCCACAAACGCTGCAGCGGATGACCGATGCGGTCAGCCACCGCGGCCCGGACGATCGCCAGAGCCATCTGGAACTGGCTCATCGCGACGGGGAAGGGCGGTTGGCCAGCGTGGCGCTCGGCTTTCGCCGCCTGAGCATCATCGATGTCGCCGGCGCCCGCCAGCCGATGTGCAACGAAGATGGCACGATCTGGCTGGTCTTCAACGGTGAAATCTACAACTTCCGCGAACTTCGCCGCCGCCTCGAAGGAGCCGGGCACCGCTTCGCCACCGATGGCGATGGCGAAACGATCCTGCACCTCTATGAAGACCTCGGCACCGATTGCTTTGAGCAGCTCAACGGGATGTTTGCAGTGGCGATCTGGGACAGCCGCCGCAATCAACTGCTGCTGGCCCGCGATCGTCTGGGCAAGAAACCGCTGTACTTCACTCAGCAGAACGACCGGCTGCTGTTCGCCAGCGAGCTGAAGTGCTTTGCACAAGTTCCCCGGTTCAAGCCCGAAATTGATCCCGGAGCGATCGATGAGTTCTTGACCTACCAGTACATCCCTCATCCGGGAACGATCTGGCAGGGTGTGCATAAATTATCGCCCGGCCATTTCGCCACCTTTCGCAACGGCAATCTGCAGGTCCAGCGTTATTGGAATTACGATCCCACCTACGAAGCCCACATCTCACAGAGCGACGCGATCGAACAAGTCCGCGAGCTGCTCGAGGATTCGGTGCGGATTCGGCTGCAGAGCGATGTACCGCTGGGTGCGTTTCTGTCCGGCGGCATCGACTCGTCGCTGATCGTCGCCTTGGCTCAGCGAAATGTCGATCGCCCGATCCGCACCTTCAGCATCGGTTTTCCAGACAAGGATTACGACGAAACCGGTTATGCCGCTGAAGTCGCACAGTTTCTCGGCACTGACCACACCCGATTTGAAGTCGCCCCCGATGGGGTCGCGATCATCGACAAGCTCGTCTGGCACTACGACGAGCCGTTTGGTGACTCGTCGGCGGTACCGACCTGGTACCTGTCGGAATTGACGCGCGGGGAAGTCACCGTGGCGCTCTCGGGCGATGGCGGCGATGAGTTGTTTGCGGGTTACGACCGCTACCGGGCACTGTGGCTCAGCCGGATGATTCAGACGACGCTGCCGCTGCACCGCGTGCCGGGGATTTCGCTGGTGCAGCGGTTGCCGGATTCGTCGCGGCAACGCTCGCTGATCCGCCGAGGCAAGCGATTTTTGGAATCTTATGGCGAGGAACCGGCGCGGCGATATTTGGCCTGGGTGCAGATCTTTCCCGAGTCGCTCCGCGCCAGCCTGTACCGCGACGAGTTTATGGAACGGTTGCCGGGGACCGACCCGTTCGAGTTCATGCAGCGCGCCTGGGAGCGATCGGGCGACCGCGATGTCGTTACGAAAGCGTCACTGGTCGACCTGGAAACCTACTTGCCGTGCGATCTGATGACGAAGGTCGACATCGCCTCGATGGCTCACGGTTTAGAAGTCCGCTCCCCGATGCTCGATTATCGACTGGTGGAATTAGCCGCGTCGCTGCCGGTGGGACTCAAGTTTCGTGGTGGCCGCGGCAAGCGGATCCTCCGCGATGCGTTTGGTGAGCGGATTCCTGCGAGCGTTTGGACCCGCCCCAAAATGGGCTTTGGCGTGCCGATCGCGGGTTGGTTTCGCGGCCAACTCAATCCGATGCTGCACGACCTGCTGCTGGCTCCTGGAGCCCGGATCCATGAGTACTTTCAGCTCCCCGCGCTGGAACGCCTGGTGACGGAGCATGAAACGCTGCGGCACAACCACTGCTACCGGCTGTGGAACCTGCTGATCCTCGAGAAATGGCTGCGGATGTGGACTTAGAAATTGGCCGGAGAAACTCTCCCGCCTGAAAGGCGTGCGGCTCCTAAGCTGTTGCGGTACATGTATTTAACTCTCCCGCTCCGCGGGAGGGTCGGACGCGGGAGCGGCCGGGGAGGGCCAGGCCGAACCCTCTCCTCGCTTAGGCTCGACTCTCCCAGGGGGAGAGTGAAATAAAGATCGGTCAAGACCCAACTTACAAACTGCACGACCTCGCAGCGGGATCGACATCCCGCATAGGCTCTTAGCCGGCTTGGCCTCGGCCTCGCTGATTGCTCACCAGTGATTTATGCTGGGGAGCGTGAATATCAGCTCAGGCTAAGGGTCAGGGGATCAGGAAATCGATGAGTAAAGAACGGCTGGCGGACCTGCTGCAGCAACTGCAGGTGGAGCTATCGAACACCAACGACCTGGATGCGGAACTCAGCGAACAGCTCCGCGCCACCACAACAGACATCCGCCAGGCACTGGAATGTGACGACGCGGCGGAGCCCGCCGAGGGCGACTCCCAAGGCCTGGTCGCGCAGTTGCGTCAGGCAGCGACACGATTTGAAGACTCGCACCCAGCGCTGACTAACACCGTTGGCCGAATTGCCGATGCGCTGGCTCAGTTGGGGATCTAGCGTCTCCACCTTGCGCTGGAATCCGCGTCAACCCTGCCCGCACCTGAGTCGTGTTGCCCCCCTCTCATCCCGGCCCACAAAGGCTCCACGCCTTGCGGTCTGCAGGGCGCAATAGGGGCCGCGCCTCGGCGTCTGCTGCGGCACCACCGATCAGGGAGACTCCCGGCGCCACTCAACTGTCTTTGTTTCTGCTTACCATCTTGATGTACTCACAAATTGCTCTTTTCTGGGCAAGTTTTACATCTCAATGCCATTGACCTTGCTTGCTCGCTACGGTTAGGCAGGTAGAATAACAGTCGAGGCGGGTTAACGGTAGAATCTACACCCACCTTACTTTTCCTTGCAATTTTCTTTTCCTTGCGTTATTTGAGGCCGGGCAATGTCGAAAAGAGACGCTAAGTCTGCGTTTACGCTGGTTGAATTACTGGTGGTAATCGCCATCATCGGGGTCATGGTCGGCTTGCTCTTGCCGGCGGTTCAAGCGGCCCGCGAGGCTGCCCGGCGAATGAGCTGCGGCAACAACCTCAAGCAGCTCGGCCTGGCGATGCATAACTACGAGTCGACGTACAAGAAGCTGCCCGCGCTCGGGTCTGCTGGAATGGGGGCCGATGTCAATATGCCCTACGCTTGGACGCTCGCCGTCCTGCCCTTCATTGAGCAAAACGCCATGTATGATCGCATGATGGCGCAAGCACTCCCCTCTGGGCCTGGTTTGCCTTACCCGTGGGTCACTGGCACGTCGGCCTTTGAGGTTGAAGTTTGGCGGAAGGACATCCCTTCCTTGATGTGCCCTTCGGACATGCCACCAGGCAATCGGGGCGAGAGTCCCTCATTGCTAAGTTACAAAGCATGCGTTGGAGATGATTACCACCAAAATCACTTCCGGCCGAATGATAACCGCGACAATCGCGGGATTTTCCAGATTCAGCGCTGGCGCGGCCTTAACGAAATCGTCGATGGGCTGTCGAATACGATCATGCTCGGTGAAGTGGCCGGCGGGGGCGCGCCCGACGACGTCATCGGCGGCGTGGCATTGGTGATGCAGTCCTGGAACCCTGCGGCCTGCGAAGCCCGCCTGGATCCGATCACCCGGCGTCTGACCGCTCCGGTGCGAGCCGATTTTCGTCCGACCAGTGGCCGCGCGTTTGACGGCCGCCCGTATTTCGCCGGCTTTGCCACCCTGGTCGCTCCCAACGGCCCCTCGTGCCACTGGGGTGAGATCGATGGTAACGAGCACATGGGGACTGCCGCCTCACGGCATCCCGGTGGCGTCCAAGTCACTTACGCCGACGGCTCGGTCTCATTCATCTCCGAATCGATCGATGCCGGCAATCAGACCATCGACGATGTCGAAGGCCCCGGAAGCCGCATTTCACCTTATGGCATTTGGGGAGCATTGGGCTCGCGCACCGGCGGTGAAACCGTTAGTCAATAAGCGGCCTTGAGGCTCCAAGTTTTGCTGCATGCAGCCCGCTGCATGCAGCTTGAATGATCATCAACAGGAATCGCGTTCCCCAGGACCGGCAGCGGATGAAACTCTACTCGCGTGTACTTGCACTCACCCTTTGCTCAGTGGCTTTGATCGCGACCAGTGGCTGCGATAGCGGCCCGCCAACTGGCGATGTCAGCGGCACGGTGACGATGGATGGCCAGCCCGTCACCAATGCCATCGTGACGTTCGTGCCTCAACACGGCGGACAGAACGCGATCGGCAAGACCGATGGCTCAGGCAAATACGAGCTTTACCGCCGAGGCGACCGCGGCGCGCTGCTCGGCCCGCACTCCGTCGTCATCGCCACGGTTCAAGAACCCGCGGCTCCTACTCAGGAAATTTCGAGCGACAGCGAAGAATACTTAAAACAAGCAACGAGCAGCAACCTCAGCGACTACAACCGAGCGATCGTCCATGAACCGATCCCGGCACGCTACAACAAGCAGTCGACCTTAACCGCGGAAGTCAATAAGGGCCAAAACACCTTCGACTTCGAGCTCACCTCGAAATGAGGAGGGCTCTGAGCGGGTGGCTGCACGCTCCTCTGACTTAGCTACTGATCAGCGGACGCTTGGCTTGCCCCGGCGTCCGCTGAGCCGACCCGCAATCATCGCTTACGGCTGCGGCTTCTCGACCGGTTCACCGTAGACGCGGACTTCGTCAAAGTTGCCCATGTCGTCAAATGAGCCGATGCCGACACGCCCCCAGGTAAATGTTTTGTCGGTCGCAGTCATCGCTGGCGTCTCCAGATCGTCGAAGTAGATCTCGATTTTGCCGCTGGCGACATCGCGCACCACCCGCGCGTGATGCCAGCCATCGGTCCACGGCGCCCCCTCGGTCGTCTGCGTCGAAATCTTCTTTCGCGGAGCATCGTTGACGATAAAGATTTGATTGGCGTGATCGTCGGTCGCACGTCCCAGATGCACGTAGTACAGATGCGAATCGTCTTGATACCCGAAGAATAAACACAGATCACGGTGCGCTCCGGTATCGAGCGTTGACCGCAGGCGGACATCGAGCACCAGATTGCCGAGCGTCAGCTCTTTGATCAGCGAACGGTTGAAGGGTGAGCGAACCGGCGGGGTAAAATCGCTTTGCCGCACCGTCAGGCTGTAAACCTGGTTGTCCCCTTGTCGGGTCAGTTTCCACGCGTTGGCATCGGTCGGTTCCCAACGATCGAGCTTGCCCGACTGAAAGTCGTCGGCGAACACCAACGGCAGTCCCTGCAGCGATTCCGGTGGCTCCGCAGCGCTGAGGGTGGACATCAGAGCTGCAGCCAGCAGCACGGCGAGGCATCGCAAGGGGGCACAGCGGATCATCGTCATGTTTCTCTCGTGGTAGAGTCGCGGTAGTGACCTAGGTCGCATGCCGCCGGCAGCGTTTTCGAGTACGCTAAGCGGCTGGCATACCCAGGGTGAGCTTACCATACCTTCGGTGCCCTTAGCGGCCTCGTGACTTCCCGCCGTCCCCTCTGATCCTGGTGATTTCCGTGATTGATCGTCACTGCTTGACTGGACTGATACTCAGCCTGCTGGCCTCGGCTGCCTGGGCTTCCGATCCGGCGATTGTGCACAGCGAGTTCATCTACGACTCGGGGCCGTACCCGCAGATCCATGCCTCGACGATCGTCGAAACCCCGCACGGTCTCGTCGCCGCTTGGTTCGGGGGCACCCACGAAAAGCATCCGGACGTCGGTATTTGGGTGTCCCGGAATGTGGACGGCCAGTGGACGCCGAGCGTCGAGGTCGCCAACGGCGTTCAGTACACCAAGCCCGACGGCACGGTCGTTCGTCACCCGACCTGGAACCCGGTGTTATTCCAGCCGCAGGATGGCCCGCTGATGCTGTTTTACAAAGCTGGCCCGACGCCGCAGACGTGGTGGGGCATGCTGACGACCTCCAACGATGGCGGTGAGAACTGGCAACCGCCGCGGCGGTTGCCTGAAGGGATTCTCGGCCCAGTCAAGAACAAGCCGCTCCAACTGGCCGATGGCAGCATCCTCTGCCCGAGCAGCGAAGAGACGCCGGGCGAGGACCGCCAGCAGCGGTGGACGGTGCACTTCGAGCGCACCGCCGACTTCGGCAACACCTGGCAGCGGACCGACCCGCTGCACGACGGGACGGCAATCCAGGCGATCCAGCCGAGCATCCTGCAATTGGCTGACGGCAGCCTGCTTGCTCTGGGTCGCTCGCGGCAGGACAAGGTGTTCGAGATCCGCTCACAGGACGGCGGGAATACCTGGGGAGCGATGGCGCTCGGCAGCCTGCCCAACAACAATTCCGGGACCGACGCCCTGACGCTCAAAGACGGCCGGCACCTGATCATTTACAACCACATCGGCGGTGAACCGGGCAAGTGGGGTGGCAAACGGACGCCGCTGAACCTCGCCGTTTCGATCGATGGGAAAGAGTGGCAGGCCGCGTTAGTCTTCGAGGACGCTGCCGGCGAATACAGCTATCCCGCGATCATTCAAACCGCCGACGGTTTCGTACATGTCACCTACACCTGGAACCGCAAGCAGGTGAAGCACGTCGTCATCGACCCAGCCAAACTGACTTTAAAACCGATGGCTGGCGGCCAGTGGCCGGAGTGAGCTCACCGAACACTACTTTGTGCTCCTTCCCGAGCACTCGGTTTGGCCGGAAATCGCCGGAACGCATACAATCAGGTTGAAACGCCTGATTAGACGAGAGTAAAAGCATGCAAGTGGTCAAAATTGTGGTTTGGCAGGACGATGATGAGTGGCTCGGCTATCTTCAGGAGTATCCAGATTACTGGACCCAGGGTAACACCCTGGACGACCTCAAGCAGCACTTGAGGGACCTTTATTCAGACCTCTCGGCGGGGTTGATTCCTGGCGATCGCCGAGTCGAGGACTTGATCATGCCATGAAACGCATTGATCTAGTCAAGATAATTGAAGAGCTCTCGCCTTGCGTGTCATGGCCGATCGGCTCGAACAGGAAGAGAGCGTACCAGAACGGTGACTTATGCCGGTCGCATTAATTGCGGCCGCAACGATTGTCTACTCGCATTCAAGCGGTAACATGGGCTCGGCACATCGTGGCCGCTTCACACAACCGAGGAAAGCTTGTGACCTACACTGTTGTTGTCGAGGAGTCGACGGAGGGATTTGCCGTTTCTGTTCTTGGCCTGCCGGGCTGCCACTCCCAGGGTGCGACCGAGGCGGAGGCAATCGCCAACATCCGTGATGCGATCCGTGAGTACCTCGAAGTGGTCGAGGAACTCGCGCTCGAGTCGGGCAAGAAACGGGTGGCGGTGGAGGTTTAGCCATGCCGAAGCTGCCCGGCATCCATCATCTGAATGCCGTGCGCGCCCTCGAGAAGGTTGGGTTCCGTATTGTCAGGCAAGGCAAACATGTTGTCATGACCGACGGCAGCCGTGTGCTCACTATTCCGAGGCACAATCCGATCCATGCAGTGACGATGGGAAATATTGTCCGCGATGCAGGCCTGACAAACGAAAAATTCCGAAAACTGTTGTAATCATGCTTAACCCGGAGACACTGCTCTCCCATGAAATGACGCTCGAAAACAAGGTTGTCCTCACTACGTCCATTGTTGTCGACATCGATGCAGATGAGCGTGGTAGCTCGCCGAGGATGGAGATGACTAGACAGAAACTGCTGGACGCAATCAACGACGCCTTCGCCTCCGACGACTCCGTCGAGCCAACAGATGGTATCGTTTTCGACTGGCTGAATGACCCCAAGACCAATTTCGGTCGCTGTGTTGACTGCAATCGACTGGCCTCGGATTACCGCAAGCCACACCGGATCGTTGGACTGCTCGGTGCAACCGTCATTGATGGCCAACTGCTGTGCGATGAATGCCAATATTTCCGCCGCGAGAACCGATGATGCCGCGTTCAACTCAACGCGATCGAAATAGCTCGAAGCGGCGAGCACGAGCACGAGCACGAGCACGAGCACGAGCACGGGGTAGGGAAAGCTGATGCGCGCTGCTTTGGCAAGGCGAGGTCGCGGCGGGATGGCTTTAGCGAATATCGATGGTCGGATCGTGCTGCGGGTCAGAGGTGCGATCGGGGGCGTCATCCAACCGGGTTGGATCGGTGATCCGGTTGACATACCACCACATCGCGACGGTCAACAAACAGATCGTGATCAGGGTGAAGGCGCCTTCATATAACAATTGGCGTTTCAATTCGCCGACCGGCTCAAACACTTTGGAAAGCCGGTACTGGACCAGCACCAGCAGATTCGTATTTTCGGCCGAACTGGGCTGCTGGACTTGCGCGGAACGGATTTGACGCGGCAGCGTGACCGGCGCGAGCGCCGCCAACCAGGAACCCGCGTACTTCCCGCCGCCGGGCACCTGGGCCATCGGGTCACGATAATCGACGTCGCCGCTGACCAGCAATTGGTCGAGCACCTGGCTGGGGATCTGAAAACGCTTTCCCGCGAGCGTTTCGCCGGCCGCGCTCTGCTGGTCCATCAGCGGATGCTGCAGCAGCGTGCCGCGCAGCGGACCGTTGCGAGCGTCGATCACGACGGCCAACTGATCGACCTGCTGACCACCGCGCATCGATTCGAAGTCGCCGAGGTTGGTGGTGATCACGAACACGCCGTCGGCCTGTCGCTGATCCAGGGGCACGCCACTGCTGTTGCCATCAAGGTAGATCGGCATGCTGAACGCGAGTTTCCAGAGCCCGGTGGCGGTACTTTGAAACGCTGCCGAAAGGTGAGGCCGGGTCAGCGGCGGGATCGAAGCCGGTGGGAAGTTTGGCCCTAGATCATCGCGGCCGCCATGAAAGTAGGTACGAAACGTAAAGTTGCGGCCGGTACTGATCTGCGACTCCTCAAGTTCTTCGTCAAGCGCCATCCCGAGCATCGTGCCGAGTGAATCGGTGATGAACATCGTCGACAAATCGCCGCGGTTGCCGTTGGCATTGCCCAGGTGCGGAGCGAGCCGCGCCTTGAGCTGCGCATCGATCGGCAGCCGATCGGGGTGATGGAGAAAGCTCAAGCGGTTGACCTCGGCGGCGGCGGGCTCCTCAACAATCCGCTGCCGAATCGCCGTCAGTTCGGGCGACTGCAGCAGGTCGCGCAGCACGGCCAGTGTCTCGGGATCGCTCGCTTCCTGGGCCAGAATCTGAAAGTAACGCTGCAGTTCGTTTTCAAGCAACCGGGCAGCGTAGCGGGCAGCGAGTTGATTGCTGGCCCGGGCTTCGGTCCGCAGCGCCTCGGTCGCCCGGCTGCTGGCACCATTGATACTCCGGGCGGCAAAGATCCCGCTGGCGAGCATCAGCAGCAGTGGCCCGACAATGCCCAATAACATCAGCGGCCGGCGCTGCCGCGCTTGGTCGCGCTGGTCCAGCGCCGCCAATACCTGCTGGACGTTGGCAAATCGGTGGGCCGGATCCGGAGCGATGCAGCGGTCGACGATCGCGGCCAGTTCCCGATCGACACCGCGACGGGCACGATGCGCAGCCGGCCGAGCGTCGTGCACGATCGCGTGGCGGTAATGTTCCAGCCGCTTGGGCAGCGATCCGGCGGTGTCGATTCGCGACATCAACGTCTCGTTGCGATGCGGGATTTTGCCGGTCAGCATGCGGTACAGGATCACGCCCAGCGCATACACATCCCAGCTCGCATCCGGCGCGGCGTCGAGATTGGCCTGTTCGGGGGCCATGTAGAACAGCGTGCCGAGCGACGGCGATTGATCGTTGGACATTCGGCTTTGGCCAAAATCGGCCAGCCGTGGGGAGTTGTCCGAATCGAGCAAGATATTGCCCGGTTTGAGATCGCAGTGCAGGATCCCGCGACCGTGGCAATGGTTGAGTCCCACGCAGATTTGCCGGAACATCTCGACCGCCCGACCAACTGGCAGGCGGGTGTGAGTCTGCAGTAAATCCTCCAGCGACCCGTTGGGCAGGTACTCCATCACGTAGAATGGCGGCTCGGCATCCCAGCCGACATCGAGGACTTGGACAATCGAACGCTCGGCCGACAACTGAACGAGGTTTTTGACCTCACGCGAGAGCAAACTCCAGTTCACACCGCCGCGATGCAGGTAAAACTTGATCGCGACCGGTCGCCCGGTATTCAGGTCGTGGCCGTACCACACCTGGCCGAACGTCCCGGCCCCGATGAACCGCTCCAAACGGTAGCCCGGCAATGCCGCCGGGGGCGTTGTCGGCCGGAGGCTCAACTCCTCCGCCAGCAACTGCTCCCCCAAGCTCTGTTGTTCGGTCTGCTCCCCAGCCACAGGCTTCCTTTTGACTTCGTATCAACACGATGAATCCCACTGGCACAACTGCGCTCATTCTATCCATTGCCGCGGTTCTCTGCGTCGGCGGCCTGCCCTCGCAGCGGCCTGCTGCCGCCCAAACTCCTGATCGGCCCACCTCTGCCCAGCCGCTGACCGCACACGCCTCGGGCGCGGCAACCGACACCGCGACATCGCTGGACGGCGCAACAGAACCGCTCGACGGCGAGGATGGCCGCGAGTTGTCGGTCCGCGAGTTCACCCCCCGCAGCCAACTGATCGTACCGCGCAGCGACATTCGCCGAGCCCGATTTCCGGTCGTCGATGTCCACACGCACTTCTTTTACAAGCTGCGGCACAACCAGCAGGCTCTGGACGATTACCTGGCGGCGATGGACCGCAACGGCATTCGGATCTGCGTGTCGCTTGACGGCCGGCTCGGTGACCAACTCGACAGCCACATGAACTTTCTATGGCGCAAGCACCGTGAACGGTTCGTGATCTTCGCCAATATCGACTGGCAGGGGGAGGGCAGGGGGGACGAACCGGCGACCTGGGCCTGCCAGCGACCGGGCTTTGCTGAGCGAACCGCGGACCAGCTTTCCGCCGCGGTCGCCAAGGGCGTATCGGGTCTGAAAATCTTTAAACAGCTCGGGCTCGGCTTCCGCGATGCCGACGGCAGCCTACTGCGAATCGACGACCCGCGGTGGGATCCGATTTGGACAGCCTGCGGCCGGCTGGGCATCCCGGTGCTGATTCACTCGGGCGACCCGGCAGCTTTTTTTGAGCCGGTGGACCGTTTTAATGAGCGTTGGGAGGAACTGAGCCGACACCCCGACTGGAGCTTTCACGGATCGCAGTTCCCATCGCTGCAGGAGGTGCTCGCAGCCCGCAACCGCGTGTTGGCGCGTCATCCGCAAACGCAGTTCATCGGTGCCCACATCGCCAGCAGCGAACACGATTTAGCGACCGCCGCCCAGTGGCTCGACCAATACCCCAACCTGCATCTCGATATCGCCTCACGGATCAATGAACTCGGACGCCAGCCGACCACCGCCCGCAAATTCCTGATCCGCTATGCCGACCGCGTGCTGCTTGGTACCGATGGACCTTGGCCTGAGACCCGGCTGCACATTTATTGGCGATTCCTAGAAACCGCCGACGACGCCTTCGACTACAGTGAAAAGTCGCCGCCGCCCCAAGGGCTGTGGCAAATCCACGGCATCGAATTGCCCGACGAAGTGCTGCAAAAAATTTATTATTTGAATGCCGCTAAGCTGATTCCGGGCGTTGAAGAACGTTTGGCCGCACTCGATGCCCCTCACGAGCATGACTAAGCAGCACCAAAGATGAGGTTCGGTAAAATTTGATCAGCCGGCACGCGTTAGCGTCCGGTTCTCGCGAATGCTGGCCTCGCCGGGGAGGGGCAGCTCCCTTTTCGGATGCGTTCCCAACACTCAACCCGCCGTAAACATGTTTGATTTGCCTTTTTCTTTATCTGCAAAGCCGACCGCAGCCTGCACCCTGCTGCTGGTCGCCTTGCATGCCAGCGCGCTGCTTGCCCAGATCGAACCAGCGACCGAGACGCTGCGCCATCCCGACTCGCTGCAACAACAACTCCAAGCGACCGAACTGGCGGTGCTGGCCCGCGAAGTGGAACTCCGTGGCGATCCGCACCGCGGGGCGCTGCTGTTTTACAAGTCGGCCGCGGCCTGTGCCCAGTGCCACGCATCGGGAGCGCAAGCATCGCCGCTCGGTCCCGACCTGGCCACACTCGCCGCTGATCCAGCCGCCGAGCCGCAATCGGCCGAGCATCTGATCGAATCGATTCTGTTTCCTTCTAAGAAGATTCGTGATGGTTTTGGAACCGCCGCGGTGCTGACAGGCGATGGCCAAGTGGTGACCGGCATGCTCGTGCGACAAGACGACCAACAGGTGGTGCTGCGCGATGCAAGCGATCTGATGCATGAGATCGTCATCGCTGCGGATGAAGTGGAAGCGATCCGCACGCTGCCGACTTCGATGATGCCCGACGGGCTGGCTGGGGCGATCGGCAGCCAGCGCGAGTTCTATGATTTAGCGAGTTATGTGATTCAGGTGGCAACCGGAGGTCCAGCGCGCGCTGCCGAACTCAAACCGTCAGCCGAACAACTCCGCGTGGGCGATGACATCGAGAATATCGATCATGCCGGTATCATCAGCAAACTCGCCAAACGCGATTTCACTGCGGGCGAATTGATTTATCAGGGCTATTGCTACAGTTGTCACGGCACCGATGGCAATACACCCTCGCTACCGACCGCGCGAGCCTTTGGAACGCAAAAGCTAAAGTTCGGCGCAGATCCCTACCGGATGTTCTTGACGCTCTCCAAGGGCAACGGCCTGATGGCGCCAATGACTCAGCTCACGCCCAAAGAACGCTATCAGGTGGTTCATTATATCCGTGAGCAATTCGTCAAACCTGCTCAACTGGACGAAGTCAAAGTCGACCGCGCATACCTCGACAGCTTGCCCGCAGGCGAGGATTCCGGCGAACGCGTGCTCAGCGTTGAACGTGATTTTGGGCCAGCGCTGGCATCGCAGTTAGGCCGCGACGTCAACAGCGCACTGACGCTGCAACTCGGTTCACTGAGCTTGTCTTATAACCTGCACCGGATGGACATCGCCGCTGTGTGGCGAGACGGCTTTCTAAACCTCGATCAAACACAGCACATTCGCGGACGTGGCGAAGGCACCGCCGATCCGGCCGGAACGATGATCGACGAGCTGTCTTATTGGCGTTGGGGCCACGGCGGCACGCTCGATTACGACACCAGCAACCTGCTGCCCCGCGGACCGCTGCCCGAGCATTGGCTCGATTACCACGGCCACTACCTCCACGGCGACCGAGTGATCATGAGCTACGCGATCGACCGCCGTGAAGTCTTAGAATTGGCGGAGGCCGAAACCTCATCCGGTGATCCCGCTGCGCCGATCACGCTTGTGCAAACCCTGAAGATCGGGGCAGGGGAGCGGCTCGTGTTGGCGGTCGCTCAGCGCGCAGGGCTGCGGCGTCACTGGGATCCGATCGATGCTGACACGTACGCTTTGATGACACATCTGGCGGGCGAATCGAAACCTGGCGACGCGGCAGCCCCTGGCTCGGCCTATCTGGCGGTCGGACTGCTCGGCGATCGTGAAGGCCTCACCTGGAGAGTGGATGATTCCGACCGGCTGATCCTGGAGATTCCCGCCAGCGACAGCGAACGCCTGTTGCAAGTTGTCCGTCAATCGGGCCACAGCAGCCATGCCAATCTTTTCACTGACAGAATCGCCGCGAATGACGTCAAAATCTCCGATCCCGCGACACGGCTCGCCGGCGGCCCCCAGCGCTGGGCCGATGTGCTGTCGACCATCGGTTACCCAGGACTTGAATCCGGCGGCTACGCCCTCGACACGCTCACCGTGCCACAAAGAACACCTTGGAACACTTGGTTTCGCACCTCGGCGATCGACTTCCTGTCTGATGGGCGCATGGTGCTGACGACTTATGGCGGCGACGTATGGATCGTTTCCGGCGTCGATTCCGAACTGCTTGACCTGCGTTGGAAACGCTTTGCCGGCGGATTATATGAACCGATGGGCGTTAAAGTGGTCGACGACCGGATCTATGTCACGTGCAAGGATCGGATCACGCGGCTGCATGACTTCAACAACGACTCGGAAGCGGACTTCTATGAAAGCTTTGCAGCCGATCCCGACGTGTCGGTCAATTTCCATGCCTTCAACTTTGATCTCCAAGTCGATTCGCAGGGCAATTTCTACTATGCCAAGAGCGGCCATGGGGCTGATACTGAGCTGCCTGGCGTGGTTTACAAGATTTCGCCTGACGGCAAGTATCGCGAAGTCTATTCGACTGGTTTCCGCACGCCCAACGGGATGGGGAGCATGCCCGGCGACCGGATCACGGCCAGCGATAACCAAGGCCAGTGGACCCCAGCATCGAAGATCAACTTGCTGCGTCCCGGCGGTTTCTATGGTTGGGTGCAAACTTACAACGGTCGAGGCAAGTGGGCGCCCGGCGGCGGCACGATTGCGTTAGATCAGGTGGTTCCGCCAAAAGCGTTTGATCCGCCGCTGGTGTGGATGCCGCAGGTGCTGGACAACTCGTCCGGCGGCCAACTCTGGGCTGACGATCCCCGCTGGGGACCGCTGGCCGGGAGACTGCTGCACACCAGTTTCGGCCGCGGCTGGCTCTGCTACCTGATGCAACAAGATGTCCGAGAGTTATCGCAGGCGGCGATTGTCAAACTGCCGTTTAACTTTGCCAGCGGAATCATGCGCGCTGCGGTCAATCCAGCCGACGGTCAAGTCTATGCCGTCGGTTTGGACGGCTGGAACGGCGGCGGCCGGCCGGGGCTGATCGACCATGCGGTCCAGCGGCTGCGGTACACCGGCAAGCCGTTCTTGATGGTCAGCAACTGCACGGTTGAGCCTGAGGGGCTGCGTGTCGCGTTCAATTTCCCACTGGAACGTGAGCGGGCAGGGCAGATCGCCGCCTATCAACTCCACCACTGGAATTACCGCTGGCAAGCCAGCTACGGCTCCGAGATGTATTCGCCGACCACTGGCAAAGTCGCCGTCGAACCGATGCAGCTTACGGCTGCCGAAGTCGCCCCGGATGGGCGCAGCGTGCTGCTGAGGATCACCGACCTCAAGCCGGTCCACCAGGTGCACTTGGTCTTGAACATAGCGAGCGAATTCGGCGAGCCGTTTGCCGAGGAGATCTACTGGACCATCAATGCCATACCGGAGCGAGATTAAGCTCCGTTGCTGTCACTTGGAGCAGCACTTGCATCTTGAGCGGCCTTAAAAAACAACTCGCTCCACTGTGGCGGGAAGCGGCGCGGTTTACCGCTGCGATCGATGCAGGCGATGGTCGAATCGGCTTCGACCAGCACTTCACCATCGCGGTCAATTTTGTAATGGTGACGGATGCGGACCCCGCGCATCTCCATCACCTGGACCGTGACGCGCAGCAGGTCATCGAATTCCGCTGCCCCGCGATAGCGGACATGCATTTCAGTCACGACTAACATCAATCCATCGTTTTCGAACTGCCGATAGTCCAATCCGGCGGCGCGCAGCATCTCCACGCGCCCCTGCTCAAAGTAGTTCAAGTAATTGGCGTGGTGCACCCGCCGCTGGCCATCCGTTTCGTGGTATCCCACGCGCACGGTCATCTGAAAGCGCGAGCGGTCAAGACTGGGCTGGTGGTCGGGCTGGACGTGCATTTTGTCACGAGTTCAAAGGCTTCTGAATTGACCTAGCTGAATCGACGTGCCTACACTTTGACCGTCAGGCTGTCACAGACAACGGAATATTACACCATGACCTTTGAAGAGGGAGCTGGCACCAGCTTCGCAACCGCTCGCGGGCGCAACTTTCCCACGATTCGGCAGTTCACAATTTTTCTCGAGAACCGCGTGGGGCAGTTGCTCGAAGTCCTGCGTCGCTTCGAGACCTCGGGCTTGCGCGTGGCGGGACTGTCGATCAACGACTCCGCCGAGTGCGCGGTCGTGCGGTTCATCGTCAGCGACTATGACCGCGGCCGCGAGATCCTGGAGCGCGCCGGGCTGGCGATCATCGAGACCGACTTGGTCGGTGTCGAGCTTCCCGAAGGGCCGCAGCCGCTACTACGAATTTGTACGGCGCTGTTGCAGCTCGAACTCAACATCCAGCAGGCCTATCCGCTGATCACGCTGCCCTTCGGCCGGCCGGCGATCGCGATCATGGTCGAAAATACCGAGCTGGCGATGGAAACGCTCAACAGCAAGGGGTTCCGGCTGATCACCGAAGGCGACTTGGCATCGGATGGTCTGCCGGGCTCCTGATCACGGCTGAGCCCTCAGCCAGCGGCGGCCCAGCTTTTTCGCCGAAGTGGCTGCATCTCACCCCCGCTACGGCCAGCCTCACCGTTATAATCTCCCGCTGAGCCGCGCAGCTTTTGCGCCGGCTCCCGCTTATCCTTGCACGGGAGATTCACGATGCAGCTTCAATTGACGCAGTGGTACCGCCCGCTCGCTTGTGCCGCGCTGGCCTGTCTGGCCGCTCCAGCCATGTCCGCCGATCATTACGGCCTCTCGCCACAGAGCATCACGCTCTCATCGGCCGGACCGCTGGCTTTCGGCCCCGACGGTGTGCTCTTCGTTGGTGACCCCAAAGCGGCCATCGTGTATGCGATCGACACCAAACCGTCTCGCCCCGCCACCGACGGCGCACCTCAAAGCTACGAGGTCACCGACCTCCGCGACGCCATCGCCAACGCAGCTTCGGTCCCGGCTGAGGCGGTCCAAGTCGCCGACATGGCGATCGACCATGAGTCGGGCGCCCTGTTCCTCTCGGTCTCGGTCGGTGACGCAGCGAAACTGATCACCGTCAACCGTCAGAACCAACCGCACCTGGTGAACCTCGACAAAGCGAGCGCCTCCGCGGTCAAGCTGCAAAATCCGCCCGAGGACAAGGTGACCCGCGAAGGCCGCCGAGCGAGCAATAAGCGGCTCGAATCGATCACCGACTTGGCCTATGCCGAAGGCTCACTGCTGGTGTCAGGACTGTCCGGGCAATCACCGCTCTCCAGTGTCCAAGCATTCGCATTTCCATTCCGCGACAGCGGTACTCTAGCAAACCTGGAAATCTACCATGGTGCCCACGGACGCGCCGAAGACTACGCCGCGATCCGAGCGTTCATTCCGATCAACATCAATGGCAAACCAAGCCTGTTGGCCGGTTTTACCTGCACACCGCTCGTCCAGTTCTCGCTCGACGCGCTACAAACCGGCTCCAAGGTCCGCGGCAGCACGATCGCGGAGCTTGGCAACCGCAATCGCCCGCTGGATATGATCGTCTATGAGCAAAATGATCACACTTACCTGCTGGTCACCAACAGCGATCGCGGTGTGATGAAAATCGATACTGCCGATGTCGCCGACCAATCCGAAATCACGCAGCCGGTCAGTGACGGCGACACCGCCGGCTTGCCATTCCAACAAGTCGACTCATTGCAGAACGTGGTCCAACTCGCCAAGCTCGACGACCAGCGCGGCGTGGTCTTGATTGAGCAGGACAGCCGCCTCCAACTGACGACGATTGAGTTGCCGTAGGGCAAACTTCTGCCGATCTGTTCTGTTCCAATTTCCCATTGCCGCGGCCTGGCCAGTGGCAACCGGAATCGGAACACGGCGACCGCTACCTAGCCGCGATGTCGATCGACGCGGCTGCGGATATCTTCGAAAACGGCCTCGGCCGATCGCATTCCATCGATCTGCTCCACCACCCCTTGAGCGCCGTAGTAATCCAGCAGCGGGGCGGTCTGCGTATGGAACACCTGCAGCCGCGACTGAATCGTCTCCGCCGTATCGTCCGTCCGATTCTCCACCTGTGACCGTCGGAGCATCCGCGCGATCAATTCTTCCTGCTGCACGCGGAGGTCCAAGACCACATTCACCCGCTCGCCGCACTGAGCCAGATGCTCATCGAGCAACCGGGCCTGCACCAGCGTACGGGGAAAGCCATCGAACAAGCACCCGGGCTGGCAATCCGCGGCCGTCAGCCGCGTCTTGACGATTCGCATCACCACGTCATCCGGCGCTAACCGCCCAACGTCAATGACCTCGGCGACAGCGCGACCAAGCTCCGACTCGCTGCGGGCAGCGCGTAACATCTCTCCAGTGGAAAGATGCGGAATGCCAAGGTACTCCGACAAACGCTTGCACTGCGTGCCCTTGCCGGCGCCGGGAGGGCCAATGAAGACGATTCGCATCACTGGGCTCCCGCTCAAATGCAAAGAAACGGCCTCAGGCTCAGCCTTGAGGCGCTGAACTCGCTCAATTGCCCGTTGGGCCACTGCCGCCGCCACCTTCGAGCAAGCCGCGATAGTTTCGCATCACCAAGTGGCTGTCGATCTTCTGAATCAAATCGAAAGCCACGCTGACAGCGATCAGCAGTCCGGTTCCACCGTAGAACCCAGCGATCGAATAGGGCACGCCGAGCGAGCCGTAGACGATCGTCGGCACGATCGCAACAAGCGACAAGAACGCCGCTCCCACGTAGGTGATTCGGACCATCACCTTCTCCAGATAATCGGTGGTCCGCCGCCCTGGCCGATAACCTGGAATAAACGTGCCGCTCTCCTTGAGGTTGTCCGACATTTCCTTCGGATTGAAGGTGATCGCCGTCCAGAAGTAACAGAAGAAGAAGATCATCGCGATGTACAGCAGGTTAAACAAGAACGATGCCTGGTCGTTGAGCGTCGAACTGGCGAGGTTCAACGAGCGGAACATCGTACTGCCGGTGGTAAAGTACTGCGTGAGGAAGCCCAGCATCACACCGGGAATCATCAACAAGCTGCTGGCGAAAATGATCGGCATCACGCCGGCCTGATTGATCCGCAGCGGCAGGTGCTGGCGTGTGCCGCCGAACATCTTACGACCACGGGTGAACTTCGCGCTTTGTGTCGGGATCTTGCGCTGGCCCATGGTGATGAACACGACCCCAAACACCACACTCACGAACAAGATCACGAGCACAACGAGAGTCTCGACCCCGACCTGACCCCGACTGAGCCCCGTCAACTCCACTCGCATGTTGCGAATCAATTCGTAAAGTGCCATCGGCATCTGCGCGAGGATACCGGCCATGATCAGCAGACTGATCCCATTGCCGATCCCATACTCGTCAATCTGTTCGCCGAGCCACATCAAGAACACGGTTCCACAGGTCATGACCATCACGGCCACCACCTGCCAACCCCAGTACAATCCATCGCCGCTGGCGCTAAGGAAGTTCGGGTTGATGTTGCCATAGCCGGTTTCGCCGCCGGTCATGATCATGAATTTCAAATACATCCAGCTCTGCACCAAGCAGATCGCCACGGTCAGGTAGCGCGTGTATTCGTTGAGTTTCTTACGGCCCGCTTCGCCTTCCTTCTTCAGTTCCTCCAGCGGCTTATAGACGCTGCCGAGGAGCTGAAAAATGATCGAGGCGGAGATGTAGGGCATGATGCCCAAGCCGAAGATCGTGGCGTTCCGCAGGTCGCTCGCCGCGAACAAGCTCACCTTCTCGAAGAAGTCTGCCGCCCCACCGCCAGCCGCATCCATTCCCTGGGAAACCATCGGCAGGGGAATGTGGAATCCAATCCGGTAGATTCCCAACAGTGCCAACGTCAGTAGGATCTTCCGACGCAGCTCGGGAATCGAGAAGATGACGCGAATTTTCTCAAACATAATTCAAACCAACCAGGCCACGATCCGTCAGATGGTCCCGGAGTCTACCGAACGACAGAATCCGGGGCGATAGCTATTTCACACACCGCCCTACTGCGGCCGGAAAATAAATCACAAGCGCTTGAGAGCGTGCCGCTGATATCGCCGCGGCATCTGCTCCTTCCTGTGACCTATTGACTGTCCGCGGTCAATCGCAGACGAGCTGGCCGCCACCTTCGAAAACCCCCGGTCCGCTGATTCACTGGACGTCGAAATGACGCGTCGATCAATGCAGGGAAATACTAGGCGTTCTTTTCGGCTGCCAGAGCCGCAACGCGCTCCGCCGGAGTCCGTTTCGCGGGCAACTTCACCACGGTTCCGCCGGCAGCGACGATTTTTTCTTCAGCCGACTTGCTGAAGCGATGCGCTGCGACAGTCAACTTGACGTTCAACTCGCCGTCGCCGAGCACCTTGACTTCGTCAAAGGTTCCTTTGGCGAGGTTGTGCTTGGCCAGCAATTCGAGTGTGACCTCGGTGCCATCGGGGAAGACCGATCCGAGTTGCCCAACGTTGACCGCGAACACTTCGCTGGCATAGCGATTGGTGAAACCGCGTTTGGGAATCCGCCGAATCATCGGCATTGCGCCGCCCTGGAAGGTCGGCTTACGACTGTAGCCGCTGCGGCTCTTGTGTCCCTTGTGACCGCGACCAGCCGTTTTGCCGGTTCCCGATCCAACACCGCGGCCGATCCGCTTGCGACTTTTAAACTTGGTAATGCCGCGATGGACGTCGTTGAGATTCATTGCGATTCACTGAGACTGAACCGGCCATCACGCGGCCGGGAGATGAACTGTTTGAGCGGCTGTCGGACGCATATCCGACCGCCGAGCCATGAAGAAATCAGAAGGCAGCGCGTTTATCGAACCGTCTCGAGCTCAACACCCCGCAGCGCCTCAACCTGCTGGTGAGTTCGCAGCTTGGACATCGCGTCGATGGTCGCCTTGACAAGCGTCACCGGGTTATTGGTACCGAAGCTCTTGGTCAAAATGTCGCGGACACCGCAGGCTTCGCAGACGGCGCGCACGGCTTGGCCAGCGATCACCCCGGTACCCGCACCGGCCGGAATCAGCACCACTTTGGCGGCGCCGAAATGGCCCCAAATCTGATGCGGGATCGTGCCCTCGATCAACGGGACATCGATCATCGAGCGCGAGGCTTGCTTCTGCGCCTTGCTCACGCTGGGCGGCACTTCGTTGGCCTTGCCATAGCCCCAACCGACTTTGCCTTTGCCATCGCCGACAACGACCATCGCGGCGAAGCTGAACCGGCGACCGCCTTTGACCACCGCTGCACAGCGTTTGATCTTGACGACGCGGTCGAGCAGATCGCCCGGCATGCTGTCTTCGGATTTCTCTTTTCTGTCTCGCGTCTTGCGCCCGCGCTGCTGTCCGGCACTCATTCTGACTACCCTACTGGGATCAAATTAAAACTGTAATCCGCCTTCGCGGGCGGCCTCGGCGAATGCCCTCACTCGCCCGTGATACTTGTTGTGACCACGATCCAGCCGGACCTTGTTGATCCCCGCCTGAGTCGCCTTTTCGGCAAGCAATTTGCCGATCGCCGATGCTGCGTCGCAGTTACCGCCCAGGGTTACCGAGTCACGCACCGACTTATCGCGCGTTGAAACGCTGAGCAGCGTCTTGCCACTGGCATCATCGATCACTTGGCAACCGAAGTGCTTCAGGCTGCGGTGGATGCAAAGCCGTGGGCTCTGCGCGTCGCCGCGCAGTTTATTGCGTACTCGGAAGCTACGCCGTTCGCGCTGCCCGCCGATCTTCTTGTTCTTATCCATGGTTCTACGACGCGTAAGCGAGACTCACAATGACTGATTACTTGGTTGCCGACTTGCCGGGCTTGATCTTAACCTGTTCGCCTTGGTAGCGAACACCCTTGCCCTTGTACGGTTCGGGCTTTCGCAGCGCCCGAACTTCCGCGGCGAATTGGCCGACGCGTTGTTTGTTGGGGCCTTGAACGACAACGTGTGTTTGATCGGGGCAGGTCACCTTCAAATCCGCGGGGATCTTCTTGTGCAGTTCGTTGGCGTAACCGACACGCAGTTGCAGTGTATCGCCCTGAATCGCTGCCAAGTAGCCGACGCCCACGACCTCCAGCCGTTTTTCGTAGCCCTGCGTGACGCCGGTGATCATGTTCGCGACCAGCGCCCGGGTCAAACCGTGGTACTTTGCTGCTTCACGATCGCTGTCGTCACCCGTCACGACAACATGCTTGCCATCGTCATCGAGCGCGACCGTGACCTCGGGCCGGTGCTCATAGGTCAACGTGCCTTGTGGGCCCGCCACGGTGATTTGCCGACCTTCGATCGATACGTTCGCACCGCTGAGGACGGGAACGGGTTTCTTGCCAATACGACTCATGATTGAATCACTGTAGGTAAATGATCTGCTAACTCGATGCTTCAGCAAAGTTGCGGCTTACGCGACTTCGCACAGCACCTCTCCACCGACGTTATCGCGGCGGGCCTCGCGGTCGCTGATCACGCCTTTGCTGGAACTGATAATGCGGATGCCCAGGCCGCCGAGAACCGGCTTCAGCTCACGACTGCCTTGGTACAATCGCCGCCCGGGCTTGCTGACGCGTTTGATGGTCTGAATGACGCGTTCGCCATTGGGACCGTACTTGAGTTCAAGACGGATTTGCGCAACGGGCTCATCCTCGATCTCCTTCCAGTCCCAGATGAAGCCTTCTCGCTTCAGCACGTCGGCGATGCCCTTCTTGACACCACTGGTGGGGATGTCAACGAACGGCCGCTCAACGCGGACGGAATTACGGATACGAGTCAACATGTCGGCGATCGGATCGGTCATCATAATAAGGGGTCCCTGTCGTCTCTTCTCACCAACTAGCTTTGCGGACGCCCGGGATCAGTCCGGCATTGGACTGTTCGCGGAAACAGATTCGGCACAGGCCAAACTTGCGGTACACCGCCCGTGGACGCCCACAGTTCCTGCAGCGGCTCTCGCGACGTGTCGAGAACTTCGGCTTTCGTTCAGCTTTAGCGATCTTGGATTTACTAGCCACGGGGCGATTACCTGACGCGGTGGTGGATATTCGGTCGCGAATGGCTCGGCGACGCGTTATCGGATCTATCGAAAAACAACAACTGGCTCAAAACAAACGCACCGGCTGACTAGGCAGCACCGGTCTTTTTCGCATCCTGTCGAAACGGCATTCCAAACAACTCCAGCAGCGCGCGGCCTTCCTGATCGGTCCGAGCCGTGGTCACGATCGAGATGTTCATGCCTTGCGGCCGTGTGAACTTGTCCGGGTTCAGCTCGGGGAACACCAACTGTTCGCTCAAGCCCATGCTGTAATTGCCACGTCCATCGAACGCCTTGCGGCTGATCCCGCGAAAGTCGCGCACTCGCGGCAGAACGATCGCCGTCAAACGGTCGAGGAACTCATACATCCGCTGGCGACGCAGGGTCACCATGCAGCCGATCGGCATGCCTTCACGCAGACGGAAGGTGGCGACCGATTTACGAGCCACGGTCATCACCGGCCGCTGGCCCGCGATTTCCGTCAACGCGTCAAATGCCAAATCCAGCACCTTCTTGTCGCTGACGGCATCGCCCACACCCATGTTCAGGGTAATCTTTTCCAGGCGAGGCACCTGCATTGGATTGGTGTACGAGAACTGTTCGACCAGCGCGGCTCGAATCTGCTCTTCGTAGGCAACTTGCAAACGGGGCTTTTGTACGGACATGATCTACAACCGACTCTTTATTTAACCGGCCCGAGGCCGATCACATGCCATTTGAATTGTTAAGTGCTGAACCGCTACCAGCCGCTGGATCAGGAATGATTCGCTTGTTTCTTCGACGCCGGGCGGATCACGCTGATGCTCTTGCCGCTCTTCTTGGCGTAACGCTCTTTGGTGCCGTCTTCGAGAAACCGCACACCCAAGCGCGTCGGTTGGCCGGTAGCCGGATCGACGAACATCACGTTGCTCGCGGAGATCGGCATCTCTTTGTTCAGCCGGCCCCCTTGCGGGTTCTTCTGGCTCTTCCGCACATGCTTCCACACGCGTCCGACGCCTTCGACGATCACCTTGTTGTTCTCGCGATCGATCTTCAGAATCTTGCCTTGCTTCGACTTATCGGCACCGGCGATGATGACGACAGTATCATGAACTTTTAACAACATATCAGTCACAAACCGGAATGGATATCTCTAGTAACCGCAGGGCAAAACCCGACCACCGTCGCTCAGACCACTTCGTTGGCGAGACTGACGATCTTCATGAAATTGCGGTCCCGCAGCTCACGCGCGACGGCACCAAAAATCCGGGTCCCGCGGGGCCCTTTGTCTTTGTCGATCAACACCACCGCGTTGCTGTCAAAGCGGACATAGCTGCCATCGCCACGCCGGGTCGAATGCTTGACCCGCACGACAACGGCGCGGACCACGGCCTTCTTTTTGACTTCGCTGCCGGGGATCACACTCTTGACGCTGCACACAATCACGTCGCCCAGGCCGGCGGTGCGGCGACGGCTGCCCCCCAACACCTTGATGCACATCACTTCACGTGCACCCGTGTTGTCGGCGACATCAAGTCTTGTTTCTTGCTGGATCATGATCGAACGCTATCGTGGCAGTAAATCGTGCGAGGGTTAAATGGGTTCAGTCGGAGCGCCCCTGTGGGGCCGCGATGGGCTAGGACGGGCTGCTCGGTTCAACCGCCGCGTCGAGCCCTTCGACTTCGGGGTTGGCGCCGCCTTTACGTGCCGCCCGCAGTGCCGCCAGGTCGACGTCGGTGCTCTTGGCCACGACCTTGACCAACCGCCAACGCTTCAGTTTGCTCAACGGCTCCGACTCGATGATCTCGACGCGATCACCGACCGCCGACTCATTATTTTCATCGTGTGCGTAGCAAATCGTCTTGCTGCGAACGTATTTGCCATACACCGGGTGCTTGGTCAAACGAGCCAGCTCGACCCGGCGGGTCTTGCTCGTTTTTGCACCGGTGACGGTTCCTTGAACAACGCGTTTGGGCATTTTCTTTGCTCGGACTGGGACGGCGCTGCGGCCGAATCAATTTGTCTTGGGTTACGGCCGGTCGCCACTCGGCGGCCGGCTCAGCGATTATTCGGCCAGCGCCCGATCGCGCTGCGTCTGAATGGTACGAATCCGGGCGATCAGTCGACGGCTTTTGCGAATCTCGCTCGGCACGTCGAGCCGCTCGGCTTCGGCTTGGAAACGAAGACGAAAGAGCTTCTCTGCCGCCTCCTTGGCGGTCAGCTCAAGCTGTTCGTCGCTCATCTCGCGAAGTTCGGATGCTCTGGTCATGGTTGCTATTAAAGGGTTATGGTCAAACGGCGCGGCGACTAACGAACCGGACCTTCACAGGCATCTTCGCCGCCAACCGTGCAAAACAGACCTTCGCCTGCTGCTCGGTTACGCCGCCAAGTTCGTAAAGGACCGTCCCAGGCTTCACGACCGCGGCCCAGAAGTCAGGCTCACCCTTACCTTTACCCATCCGCGTTTCCAGCGGGGTGCTGGTGACGGACTTGTCGGGGAAGATCCGGATGTAAAGCTTGCCTTCGCCGCGGACGTATTGCTGGCCGGCGATACGTCCCGCTTCGATCGTCGTGGCTTTGACCCAACCGGCTTCCAGAGCCTGCAGTCCATAGTCACCGAACACGACCGTGTTGCCGCGAGTCGCATTACCTTTTATGCGACCTCTTTGGCTTTTTCGATGCTTGACCCGTTTGGGCATCAGCGCCATCGGTGTCGTCTCCGTAGGTTCCTTGGTTGATCCACACTTGAATCCCGATGTGCCCCTGCGGCGTCATCGCTTCAGTGAATCCGTAATCAATCTTTGCCTGCAACGTGCTGAGTGGCACCGAACCCAGGCTCGCCTTCTCGCGGCGAGCCATTTCGGCTCCTCCCAACCGCCCAGCCATCTGAATCTTGATGCCCTTGGCACCGGCGTCCATCGTTTGCTCCAGCGAACGCTTGAGCGTCCGGCGGAAGCTCGACCGCTTGGCGAGCTGCTGCGCGATGTCCTCGGCAACCAACTGCGCCTGAATCTCCGGTCGCTCGATTTGATCGACCTTCAGATTGACGCGGCGTCCGATCAGATTCTGAAGTTCATTTTGCAGCACCTCAACATCTGATCCCTTCTTACCGATGATCAGACCGGGGCGTGCGACAAACAGCATCACGCGAACTTCGTCACGCGTCCGTTCGATCTCGATCCGATCGATCCCCGCACTCTTATACTGGGTGCGTTTGGGATGCTTGGTGATGAAGTTACGAATCTTGAGATCCTCTTGCAGAAGATCGGCAAAATCCTTCTTCGAAGCATACCAACGACTACCCCAGCCACGGGTCACGCCGGTCCGAAATGCGATTGGGTTGACTTTCTGTCCCATAGCTCAGTTCACGTCTGCTTGTTTAACGGTCTTCTGTACCGATCCCTGATTGCAAAGCAGCACCCCCGGGGTGCGCCCTACAGCTCGTCGATTGGCGTCAGGCCAACCGTAATATGACTGGTGCGTTTCTTAATCATGAACGCCATGCCGCGTGCTCGCGGCCGAACACGCTTGAACATCGGGCCGGGGCCGACCTGCACGTCGGTCACAACCAAATCTTCGATCTTGTAGCTGCGGCCTTCGTTCTGGTTCGGATCCTGTGCGTTGCCGACGGCGCTTTGCAGGACCTTCTCAAGCATCCGCGCCCCACGCTGTGGCTGATACTTCAAAATCGCCAGCGCCTCGTCCGCGTACTTGCCTCGCACCAGGTCGGCAACTAACCGTACCTTCCGGGAGCTGATCCGGGCGCCGCGATGAACTGCTTGCATTACCATGATGAACCGAACTGCTTTACGAAAATCTCAATCTGCCGGTGATGTCTTTACAGACTACTTCTTGCCGCCCTTGCCGCCGTGACCCTTGAAGGTCCGGGTCGGAGCAAACTCACCCAACTTATGACCAACCATATCTTCGGTCACGAGCACTTTGATGTGCTTGCGGCCATCATGAACCATGAACGTGACGTTGATGAACTCGGGCACAATCGTGCACCGCCGCGCCCACGTCTTGATCGGCTCCGACCGACCGCCAGCCTGCTTCTGAACCTTAAAGAAGAGCTTGGGGTCGACGTACGGCCCTTTTTTACTACTTCGACTCATGACGACTTAATTCGCTATGTACGCTGCTAACCTGAACAAACACACGCTCGAACAACCGGACCTACTTGTGCAGCTTGAGCTGCCCGTAGCGACGGCTCTTGCGACGCCGAACGATCGCGCTGTTGCTCGGTTTCCGCTTCTGACGGGTTGCCCCGCCCTTGGCACTCTTACCTTGCGGGCTAACCGGATGCCGACCGCCCTTGGTCCGACCTTCACCACCGCCGTGCGGGTGATCGATCGGGTTCATCGCCGTGCCGCGAACATGCGGACGGCGTCCCATCCAGCGCGAGCGACCCGCTTTACCAAGCACGACCTTCATGTGGTCGACATTGCCGACGCGGCCAACCACTGCACGGCAGCTCGCTGGCACACGGCGAACTTCACCGCTGGGCAACTCCAACTGAGCCCAGCCGGCATCTCGCGCTTTGAGCTTGGCCGAAGTTCCGGCACTGCGGCACAAGGCAGCTCCGGTTCCCGGACGCAGCTCGATGCAGCAGACCGTGGTGTCCAACGGAATGTTCTTCAGCGGCAGACAATTGCCGACGGTCGCCGCCGCTTCGGGGCCGTTCTCCAAAATGTCGCCAGCCGTGACACCTGCCGCGGCAATGACATAAGCCTTGTCGCCGTCGGTGTACTTCAACAGCGCAATATTGGCAGTACGAATCGGATCGTACTGAATGCTGTCAACCTTCGCCGTCACACCATCTTTGTTGCGACGGAAGTCGATCATCCGGTACATCTGCTTGTGACCGCCGCCACGATGCCGCGCGGTGATCTTGCCCTGGTTGTTCCGCCCGCCGGTTTTCCGCTGACGCTTCAGCAGGCTCCGCTCGGGAGTGTACCCGGGAGTCAGTTCCGAAAAGTCGCTTACGGACGCATTGCGTCGCCCAGCGCTAGTCGGCTTGTAGATTCGAATACTCATAATTGATTCAGTGATTCTTAGATGTAGCCACGAACGACATGCCGGCAGGCTCACGCCGCCAGCAGCAACACACTAAAAGAAGTCGATTTTGTCGTCACCCTTGAGGTGCACGACCGCCTTCTTCCAGTCATTCGTTCGGCCCAACCGGAAACGGTAACGCCGCGACTTGCCCTTACGGTTCTGTGTACACACCTTCTCGACGTGCACATTGAACAGCGTTTCGATCGCAGCGCGAACATCTTGCTTGGTGGCGTCTCGATGGATTTCGAACGCGTACTGATTATTCCGCGACGCCCGATGAACACCCTTTTCGGTGACCAGCGGTCGCAACAGAACCTGATGCGGCTGCAGCGTCAAACCGGCAGCATCATTTTGCGGTGCAGAGACTTGACTCATAACTTCATTCCAAACTTCAACAAAATCCGACCGCGATATCCGTTAAGCCGACGCAGCAACAAGGGGCGCAGCGAACGTCCCGTCCTTGATCCGGTCCAGCGCCTCACGCGTGACCAACAGACGCCGCGGCTTAAGCACCGACAGAGCGTTGAGGTCACGAACCGGCGAAACGGCTACACCTTCAATATTTCTTGCACTCAGGTACACCGACTGGTCGGGCGTATCCAAGACAACGAGCGTCGACAGACCATCAAGGCCAAGCGCCTTGAGGGCGGCGGCCACCTGCTTGGTCTTGGGCGACTCGAGACTCAGAGCGTCGACAACGACCAACTCGTTATCAGCGATTTTCGAAGCGATCGCCATCCGCGTCGCCAGCTTAATCGCCTTCTTGGGCAACCGATAGCTGTAGTCGCGAGGCTTGATCGTCCGGGCCACACCACCGCCACGACGGACATTCGTCCGCTTGCTTCCAGCCCGGGCGTTGCCGGTACCCTTCTGGCGATACATTTTCTTCGTGCTGCCGCTGACTTGACCACGAGTCTTGGCACAGTGCGAACCCTGACGAAGATTCGCCTCATACATCACCACGACATCGTGCAACAACTGCTTGCTGATCCGCGGCGCAATCGCCGCGGGGTCGATCTCGTAGCTACCGACTTCGTCGCCGGCAATGTTAAAAACTGGCAGTGTAGCCATGATAAAGCAACTCAGTGAGACGACGCGAATTAGCGGACGACGTTGGTTTCTTGAATCTCGAGATATCCGCCATTGGGACCCGGCACGGCGCCGCGGACCAACAGCAAATTGTTCTCAACATCCACGCGAACAACCTCAAGGTTGCGAGAGGTTGACCTGCCGCCCCCGTACTGCCCGGCCATCCTCATACCCTTGATAACACGACTCGGATCAGCACTACAGCCAGTGCCGCCGGTATGACGGTGAACCTTCTTGACACCGTGCGTTGCACGCTGACCAGCAAAGTTATGCCGCTTCATGACACCCGTGAAACCGCGACCCTTGGAGAGGCCAGCCACATCCACGCGTTTGACAGCGGAAAAGATATCGACCGTAACTTCCGCGCCGACTTCTAGAGCAGCCGAACCACGAAACTCACGGACGAAGCGTTTGGGCTCACAACCAGCCTTCGGCAACGCCTGCACGCCAGCAGCGGCACGAGCCTTAGCACGCTTGCTGTCGAGCTTGGCCACATGACCACGCTCACTGCGAGCAGCCAGGCGGCGCGGCTTATCGAGGAACCCCAACTGAACTGCTTCGTAGCCATCTCGCTCCAGATCACGCACCTGCAGCACGCTGCAGGGCCCGGCCGCAATGACCGTGACCGGAACAGCAGTGCCGTCTTCGCGATAAACCTGTGTCATCCCGACCTTACGGCCAAGTATTCCGCGCGACATCGTCAGACGCCTCATCCGGTGAAGGAAATAGCAGTTTCAACCTTGGGGTTTCCGCTCGATCCAAACCTAACGACACCATGGCCGCAGAAAAGGATATCGAGCAGACGTCCGTTCGATAGGAAACCGTTGTATGTTTATTTACTAGCGACTCACAGAGCCGCCGGAAACGCCGACACCCAACGCAGGCGCCGACAAAAATGACTACACAAAAGCCGCGGCAACCACCTAGCGGGCCGATGCCTTAATCTTGATATCAACACCAGCCGGCAGACTCAGTTTATTGAGAGCCTCAATGGTCTTAGCCGTTGCCTGCACGATATCAATCAAGCGCTTGTGCGTGCGGATCTCGAACTGCTGACGAGCCTTCTTATCAATGAACGGGCTCGACAAAACAGTATAGCGCTCGATCCGCGTCGGCAAGGGAATCGGCCCATGCACTTCGCTGTGCGTCGCTTTGACCGTATTGACGATCTCAGCAGCGCTTTGGTCGAGCACAGAATGGTCGTACGCTTCCATGCGGATGCGGATTACTTCGTTCGTTCCGGTCGTCAAGAGACACCCATGCGGTCAACAGGTAAGACAATCTCCTCGTTTGGAGGAAGCGAGAAGTTATCGGCGCGCGCGGTCGCGGTCAACGGCTAATAAGGGGTTTTGGTTAAAAAAGGTGCGCATGGGGCCGTTTTCTGGCATGAGGGTGTGTGTCCAAGGCTGGAATCGGCTGATAGCGGGGCCGCGCTTTGGCAAAATGGAGCATTTTCAAAAACAGGGCAAAACAGGCAGAGCGATCGATCCACGCTGGGGCGTCGGGCCGATGAATCAATCCAGAGCTGCTTAGCGGCGGGGGCCTGAGGGGCGTTGGCCGGACGTTGCCGGTGCGGTTACCGGCGGAGACTGGTAAGATGCTGACGATCGTCTCTCGCAGTTTTGACAGGACCCAGTTTTCATGACCGCCGCCACAAGCTCTCACAAGTCTCCGTCGACCGCCGATGTCCTGCCTCAAGTGACGTCGGGAGGCAGCCGACCGGCAACCGTCTGGGCAGTTCGGGGGCTGCTGGCGCTGGTGACGGTGGTCGGGCTGGCGATGGTCCTGCCCTGGCCAGGTCGTCAGCAGCAGGCGGCGGCGCCGGCCAACACGGTCATTCCGGCTCCGTACGATGCCGATCGCGCGTACGAGTATTTGCTGCAGATCTGTGAGCTCGGTCCGCGCCCCAGCGCGACGCCGGCTATGCATCGCCAGCAGGAGCTTTTGACGAAGTTCTTCGAGCAGCGTGGAGCGACGGTGGAACTGCAACGATTCGATGTCCGCCATCCGCAGACGGGTGACGCAGTGGAACTGGCGAACTTGATCGCCAGTTGGCATCCCCAGCGTCCAAAACGGTTTCTGCTCTGTGCCCATTACGACACACGGCCGTTTCCGGATCGTGACCCGGTGAATCCGCGAGGCCGATTTGTCGGCGCCAATGACGGGGCCAGTGGGGTTGCGGGGCTGATGGAACTGGCGAACCACATCGAGTTGCTGCCAGCGGACGTGGGCGTCGACATGGTGATGTTCGACGGCGAGGAGCTGGTTTATGAGGAAGGCCGCGACGAGTATTTCCTTGGCTCGACCTACTTTGCCCGGACCTATCTGGCCAATCCGCCCGCGGTTCCGTATCGCGCCGGGATCTTGTTGGACATGATCGGCGACAAAGAGCTGAAGATTTACTACGAGCGAAACAGTTGGAATTTCGCGCGTGAGGTGTGCAAGTCGGTGTTTGCGACCGCCCAGTCACTGGGCGTGGACGCCTTTGTTTCGCGCATCCGCCACGAGATCCGTGACGACCACCTGCCGCTGAACCAGATCAGCCGCATCCCGACGATCAACCTGATCGATTTCGATTACCCGCGTCCAGGAATCGGCGCCCCGCAGTACTGGCACACGATGCAAGATGTGCCGGAGAATTGCAGCGGAGAGTCATTGGCGACGGTCGTGTACGTCGTCCACCAATGGTTGATGCGACAATAGGACCAGCGATGGCAAGCGACCCGAATCCCGCCGCACACTCGGCAGAGGAACCAGCAGGGGAACTTGGCTGGCTCGGGCACTACCGGGTGCTGGGGAAGCTTGGCAGAGGCGGCATGGGGCATGTGCTGCGAGCCGAAGACGTGCGGCTGAAGCGGCAGGTGGCGCTCAAGGTGATGAACAAGCGGTTCTCATCGCGCCCCGACAGCCGCCAGCGGTTTTTGGACGAAGCCCGGGCCGTGGCGGCGGTGCACCATGACAACGTGGTGACGATCTTTGAGGTCGGCGAGACGGGCGGAATTCCATTCATGGCGATGGAGTTGCTGCACGGCTCGACGCTGCAAAGCTGGGTGGCCGAGGGCAAACCGCAGCCGACCGAATGGATTTTGAAGACCGCTGCGCAGTTGGTCAGCGGCCTCGCGGCAGCTCACGAGCGCGGCATCATTCACCGCGACATCAAGCCGGGCAACATCTGGATTCAAGAGCCCTCAGGCCGGGCCAAAGTGCTCGATTTTGGGCTCGCACTGGCCGCCGGTCCGATCGATCCAGCGGATGCTCGGGGGTCGGTGATCGGCACCCCGGGATACTTGTCGCCCGAACAAGCCCGCGGTGAGCCGCTGGATGACCGCAGCGACCTGTACAGCCTGGGCGTCGTGCTGTATCAGCTCGCTTGCGGACGGCTGCCACTGCCAGCGGCCACGCTGCCGGAACAGTTGATCCGGATCCTCGCCCATCAGCCGCCGCGGCCTGACGAAGTCAATCCCGCTGTGCCGACTGCACTGGCCGATTTGATCATGCGGTTGCTGAGCAAGGAGCCGCGGGATCGATACCGTTCGGCAACCGTGCTTGCGGAGGCGATTCGCCAGGTTGCGGTTGACCTCCAGCAGCAGTCGCAGGCCGTGGCGCGGATCGTCGTTGAGTCCGAACCGTCCGCCAAACTGCGAGTGCCGGCCAAACTCGGCGGCCGGGCAGGGCAGGGCGGGGCGGCCGATCAGCGGCGCACAACCGTCAAGCCGGCCTGGGCGGTGGGCGGCGGAGCGGTGGCGCTGCTGCTGGTCGGCGGCGTGGCGTGGGCGCTGCGGCAAGAGCCGAGCCGACCGCCGGAACCGGTGCAACCGCCGGCCGCAGTAGCCACGGTGTTGGCCAGGACACTCGACGTGCTGCGGCTGAGCGACATTCCGGCTGCGACGTCCGAGGTCACGGCCGGGGAGCAGGCGCGGTTCAAGGTCGCCCTCGCCAATCGCGCCGCTGCGGCGGAGCACGATCCGCGCGTGCTCAACCCAGGTGCTCGCGTGATCGCTCAGATCGCGACCTTGGTGCGCCGCGTCGATGCGGCCGGCCGCGGTTTGCCGTCTTCACCCGGCTTTCCCCGGAAGCTGCCTCCGGCGATGATTCCCGCGCCCGGGCAGAGCCAAGTCATCGACGTCGACTTTTTGACCGCGACGCTTGAGCCGGGCGAGTATGAGGTGGAGTTCCAACTGCAATCGCCCAGCGGCACCCGTGTCGGCAGCTTAACCTCGGTGCTGGCGATCCACGAGAACCTCGCGGTCACCGATTTGATCGAGTTCGATCGGGTGCGGACCGAGCGGCGGGGCGGGGCCGATACCTATGTCGCCGCCGATGCCGACACCGGCTTTGGCGCAGGGCCTCATCTGCAGATCCATCAACCGGTCAAAAAAGCGGATCAGCCCGCTCCCGCCAAGCATGCTTACCTGCGATTCGCCCTCGGCCCCTGGGCTACGCGGCGCGACACCATCGATCGGACGCTGCTGCTGCTGACCCTCGATACGGGTGGGCATCAAGGCAAGGCGACGCTGACCGCGTACGGAGTGACGCGGTTGATGGGGCCAGACTGGGCGGAGAAAGGAGAGGACGGGATCAACTGGATGACCTCGCCATCGGCCGGCGAGATCGAGAGCTATCCGTTCCTCGGACGCGTCGAATTGGACAACAGTGGCGGCCAACTGGAGCGGCAAATCGATGCGGTTCGTTTGTTCGGTCGCGGCCTGGACGATTACTTGCGGGCCGACCAGGGCGAGTTCATCACCATTTTGCTGGTCCAGACCAACACCACGGACCGGCCGCTGCGCGTCGTCTCGCGCGAGGGCAACGCGGACGAGTCGCCGGCGGTGGCGCTGCGTGCGGAGCCATGAGTACGTTGCTTGTCTTGCATGAGGGATTGGCATGAGTTCCACCTGGTCTGACAACGCCGATCACACGACCGCCGGTGCCGAAGTGGACGCCGCGAACCTGTCACTGCAGACTTCGCCGTGGACCGAGGCACATAATGCCGCCGGCTTTGTGCTCCGCTATCTGATCCCGATGCGCGAGCAGTTGATCCACGGGCTGGGCAGCGAACCGCTGGCCGACGAGTGCTTGAAACGGATCATCAGCCACTTGGTCGCAGAAGGTTTTGGCAGTCATGCGCGGGGCCGGCTGCGCGATTTCCTGATGCGCGCGATCCGCTCCGCGGCCAAGACCTTGGTGGCCGAGCAGGCCGGGACCTCTGGACCGTTAGCCCAATCGCTGCAGGTCGACTGGAGCCAGTGGACCGTCGATGCTCAGAGCTGGCGCGATCAGTGGCGCGCCGCCGTGCTGGCGCGGGCTTGGCGGACGCTCGAACGCCGAGAGCACCAAGATCGCTCCACGCCGCTGTATTCGATCTTGCGCTGGTCATCAGCGTACCCGCGCGAAACGCCGACGATGCTCGCGATCCGGATCAACACCGAGTCGGATGTCAACGTCGACGCCGAGATGATCGCACGGCTGCTGCCGCTGGCGCGGCGACGCTTCGCCCAGATCTTGCTGGGCGAGATCGTGGAAACGCTCGATGACAAAGATGCTGCGGCCGTGGAGGCGGAACTCGCTGCCATCGGCTTGGCAGACGCCGTCGCCAAACTGCGCAACGGCTAGAGCATGTTGCGGAGCACCGTCGGCAGGATGCCGCCGTTGCGGAAGTACTGCATTTCCACCGGCGTGTCGATCCGCACGAGGCACGGCACTTGGCGGCTTTCGCCCGAGGCATCGGTGAAGGTGACCTGAATCGTGCTCCGCGGCTGGAGCGAATCGTCGAGTCCCTCGATATCGATCACTTCGGCCCCGCTGATCCCGAGCGACTGCCAGGTCTCCCCATCGGCGAACTGCAAGGGCAGCACCCCCATGCCGACCAAGTTGCTGCGGTGAATCCGCTCGTAGCTGGCCGCAATCACCGCTTTGACCCCGAGCAACATCGTGCCTTTGGCCGCCCAGTCACGGCTGCTGCCGGTGCCGTACTCATGCCCGGCGATCACCACCAACGGCACCTCTTCGGCGATGTACTTCATCGCCGCGTCGTAGATACTCAGCACCTCGCCATCGGGCAGGTGCCGCGTCCAACCGCCTTCGGTGCCGGGCGCCATTTGGTTGCGGATGCGGATGTTGGCGAAGGTGCCGCGCACCATCACGCGGTCGTTGCCGCGGCGGCTGCCATAGCTGTTGAACTGCCGTCGCTCGACGCCCGCCTCCTGCAGGAAGCGGCCCGCAGGGCTATCGGCGCTGATCGCTCCGGCCGGTGAGATATGGTCGGTCGTCACGGAATCGCCCAGCAGCGCCAGCACGCGCGCCCCGCGAATCGGCGCGATCGCCGGCTGCTGATCGCCGCCGAGCGCGTCGAGAAACGGCGGATGCTGGATGTAGGTGCTCGATTCGTCCCACTGGTAAATCGCTCCGCCAGCGACCGGCATCGAGTTCCACAGTTCGTCGCCTTCGACAGCATGGCTGTACTGGTTGATGAACATCTGCGGGTCGATCGCATCGGCCAACACCTGTTGGATCTCATCGGCGCTCGGCCAAATATCCTTCAGGTACACCGCTTCGCCAGCCGGATCGGTGCCGAGTGGCTCGTTGACCAGATCGATGTCGGTCGTTCCGGCCAGGGCATAGGCGACGACCAGCGGCGGGCTGGCGAGGTAGTTCGCCCGGGTCATCGGATTAACGCGACCTTCGAAGTTGCGGTTGCCGCTGAGCACCGCCGAGGCGACCAAGTCGCCCTCGTTGATCGCGGCGGCCACCGGTTCAGGGAGCGGCCCGCTGTTGCCGATGCAAGTCGTGCAGCCGTAGCCGACGGTGAAGAAGCCGAGCTTGCCGAGCGGCTCGGTCAGTCCCGCGCGGTCGAAGTAGTCGGTCACGACCCGCGATCCAGGGGCGAGACTGGTTTTGACGTACGAGGGCACGGTCAAGCCGCGCTCGACCGCTTTTTTGGCCAACAGCCCCGCGCCGACCATCACCGACGGGTTGCTCGTGTTGGTGCAACTGGTGATCGCCGCAATCACCACCGCACCGTGACCGATTTCGAGCCCTGCGCCATTCTCCTTGACTTCGGCCGTGGCTCCGAGCGCCTCGGGCGACAGGCCAAAACCGGCTTTGCCGACCGGAGCGGTCAGCGCGGTGCGGAAGGACGACTGCATCTGGCGCAGCGGCACGCGGTCCTGTGGCCGCTTGGGTCCAGCCAGGCTCGGCTCGATCGTGCCCAGGTCGAGCGACAGTCGCTTGGTGTACTGAATGTCGGCGGCGTCGGTGCGGAACAACCCCTGTTCCTTGCAGTAACGTTCAACCAGCGCGATCTGCTCGTTGCTGCGGCCGGTCGCCCGCAGGTACTTGAGCGTCAGGTCGTCGACGGGGAAGAAGCCCATCGTCGCCCCGTATTCCGGCGCCATGTTGGCGATCGTCGAGCGGTTCTCGACGCTCATGCTGTTCATGCCGTCGCCGAAGAACTCGACGAACTTGTTGACCACGCCTTCCTGACGCAGCACTTCGGTGACCCGCAGCACCATGTCGGTGGCGGTCGCTCCGGCAGGCAGCCGGCCGGTGAGCTCAAAACCGATCACCTCAGGCATCAGCATGTACAGCGGCTGGCCGAGCATGTTCGCTTCGGCCTCGATCCCGCCGACGCCCCAGCCGAGCACACCCAGGCCGTTGATCATCGTGGTGTGGCTGTCGGTGCCGACGAGCGAATCGGGCATCGCCACCATCTGGCCATCGACATCGCGGAGCGACACCACGGTCGCCAGGTACTCGAGGTTGACCTGGTGCACGATGCCGACGTTGGGCGGCACGACACGGAAGTTCGAAAGCGCCTGCTGGCCCCAGCGGAGGAACTCGTAGCGTTCGCGGTTCCGTTCGTACTCGACCTCGACGTTGCGGATGAGCGAGTCGCTGGAACCGAAGTAATCGACTTGGACCGAGTGATCGACGACCAGATCGACGGGGATCAGCGGATTGATCTTCGCCGGGTCGCCGCCGAGTCGCTCCATCGCCGCGCGCATCGCCGCTAAGTCGACCACCGCCGGCACGCCGGTGAAGTCCTGCAGCACCACCCGTGAAGGTTTGAAGGGGATCTCCTGCGCCGCCGGCTCGGCCGCCGACCAAGCTGCCAGGTTGCGCACGTCCTGCTCGGTCACCGCAAAATTATCGCAGTTCCGCAACACCGATTCGAGCAACACGCGGATCGAATACGGGAGTCTGCTGACCGCGCCCAAGCCGGCGTCCTCCAAGCGGCTGAGCCGATAGATCGCCGCCCGACCATTGCCGGTATCAAACGTGTCCCGCGCGCCGAAAAGATCAACACTCACGATTCTTAATCTTCTGGTGAAAATGGTCAGAAATAGAAGCCGCTACCGGAAAGCCGCGGCCCGAGCAAGCACGCTTGGCCGGGCATCGAACCGGTGGCGGTCGCAGCGTTCCGCTCGGAACGCCCTTGGTTCGGAACGCGATCGGTCCGGTATTCTATCGGCCCGCGGTCTAGCGAGAGTTTAACCGCCCGCAAGCGTGCTGTCTGCAACTGGCTCGTATTCGTACTTGAAACGCAGCGAAACGATCGAGCACGAGCACGAGCACGAGCACGAGGGGATTGAGCCACCGCCGGATTCAACAATCAAGCCGTAGTGCGGTCGTTAACCGGCCAGCAACGAATCCATCGTGGCGACGAGCGACTTGACGGCGTCGACGCTGTGGTTAAAAGCCGCCCGCTCGGTGGCGGTCAGTTGCAGTTCCACAATCCGCTCGACCCCGCCGCTGCCGAGCACCACGGGAACACCCACATAATACCCGCCGACGCCGTATTCCTGATCGCAGTAGGCCGCGACCGGAATCAGCCGCTTCTTGTCACGAACCACCGCTTCGACCATCTGCGCACAAGCGGCGGCCGGGGCGTAGTAGGCGCTGCCGGTCTTGAGCAGCGAGACGATTTCCGCTCCGCCGCTGCGGGTCCGCGAGACGATCTCTTCCAGCCGCTCGGGGCTGATCAGGCTGGTGACCGGAATCCCGCCGACGCTGGTGCAACTGGGCATCGGGACCATCGTGTCGCCGTGGCCGCCCATCAGCAGGGCGCTGACATCTTCCACACTGACGCCCAGTTCCATCGCCAAGAAGGTGCGGTAACGCGCGGTGTCCAGCACGCCGGCTTGGCCGATCACGCGAGCGGGCTCAAAACCGGTGACCTTCCACATCTGCTGGACCATCGCGTCCAACGGATTGCTGACCACGATCACCACCGCCTGGGGGCTGGTGGCCTTGATCTGCTCGGCCACGCTGGTGACGATCCGAGCGTTGGTGCTGAGCAAGTCATCGCGGCTCATGCCGGGCTTGCGCGGGATGCCAGCGGTGACCACGATCACGTCGCTGTTGGCCGTATCGGCATAGTCGTTGGTGCCGATGACGTTGGCATCAAAACCGACAATCGGCGAAGCCTGCATCAGGTCGAGTGCCTTGCCGCGCGGCATGTCTTCAGTCTGCGGGATGTCCAACAGCACAATGTCGCCCAGTTCCGCTGCCGCGCACCAGTGAGCACACGTGGCGCCGACGTTGCCTGCACCGATGATCGAAATTTTCGCGCGTCGCATGATGGATGATCCTGTTTGTGTTGAAGATGAAGCCGCAAGGGTGACGGAGCCGATATCCTGAGGCACAGCGGCCAGCGGTCAAGAGGAGGCAGCGGGCCAGAGCGAGACGCAACCGATTTTCAGCCACTTCCCACTTCCGGCGGCCGAGGACGATCCGCGGCGTCCGCAGGTCGCTCAAGATCACCGGGTTGCTCGAGGTCAGCGGACCAGGCGAGTGTTTCTGGCTGCGTCAACCGCCGCTGGCGCGCCGCGGCGTCTTGCCGGCCGGTGACGTACATCCAAAAGCCGATCGCCAGCAGCATCACCACGACCGCTGCCGCAGCCACCCGCCCAATTCGGCTCACTCCGACCCGGTCGCCGGGTGGCGGCTCGATGTCGACGATCCGGGTCGCCATCAACAGCGGCCCGAACTGTTTGCCGCCGCCGTGCTGGCTCATGTAATCGCTGTCATAGCTCCACAACCGGTAAAAGAAGCCTTCCACGCGGAGTTGCCGCGAGACCAGCAAAACATTGCTTTGATGCGCCTCGACCGCAGCGTCGGCAGCGACGAGTTGGCGGAGGAAATCCGGCAGCCTGAGCGTCGCGATCGAGACAGGGTAACGATTGTGGAACATCGCTGGCTCCGCATCAGCCTCCGCGGATTCGATCTGGATGACCACGTTGCCCAGGTCACCTTGCGCGTCGAGTTGCCAATAATGATCGGCACCGACCGCCGTTTGCAGCTCAGGACTGGTGATCGCGATCCGGGTCAGCCGCACCGATTGGCAATCCAACCGCACGTAGCGGCCGATCGCTTCCTCCGCATCGCGCAGCAGAACGGCGGCGTCGGCCTCCAGCGGCGCAGGGGTCGGCTCCTCCGCTAATCTGCTGGCGGCCCGCAACATCCCGTAAAACGCCTGCTGATCCGCCGCCAATAACGGCTCACGGTGCAGCGATCGAACCTGGCCGAGCAGCGACACGTCAAATCCCTGGCTGGCCAACAGCGCCCAGTCTCGCGTCAGCGACGGAGCGTCACCGGACGAGTCCGCCGCGGGGAACCAACTCATCGCCGGCGCGGCGAGCACCTGGGGACGGCCATGAGCATCGGCATGCAGCACCACTCCGGTGGCGGCGGTCGGTTGATCGAGGCGTTGCATTTGGGCCCACTGTGCCAGCCAAGGTGCGGGGACCGAGGTCGTCAGCACGTAAACCGTCGCACCGGCCGCCGGCGCTGGAGCAGCGTCCGCCGACTGGTAACTGGTTCGCACTTCCACCCGGAAAATCCGTTCCAACTCCAGGACCTCGGCCAGCTCTGTAGGCAGCGGGGCGGAGGCCAAGGCGACGGCAGTGCCGCGAATAGCGACCGCATCGCCGACAGCCAGTTGCAGATCAGGGGCGTCCTGCGGAGCCGGGCCGGCCGGCGGCGGCGCCAAACTCGTGCGCGCCAGCCGGTTGACTTGGAACAGCAACTTGGCGGCTTCGCCGAGCCGTTCCGAGTCCGCTGGCGCCTGTAACCAGCCGCTCACCGCCGCGATCCGATCGGCGTCAAACCCGCTGAGCCGATCGACGACCGACAACTGCGGCCGCGTCTCCTGAGCCGCCGCGATGCTGGCCAGCGGGTTCGATACGCTCAGCAGCCAGACGATCCCGACGATCCGCCGGAGCCACGGATGCCGCCTCGAGATTGCGCCAGTCGGACTGTCTGCGATCATGACGCGACTCCGTTGCGGTCGCTGCGGTCGTCCTCAAACGGCGGCAGGAATTGGGGATGGGCGTCGGTCGCGGCGCGGCGGAGGGCGCGCAAGCGTTTGGTTTGCCGGCGGTTCTGGATGGCAATCAGCAGCGCCGCCGAACATCCGATCAGCGCGGCCAGCCCCACCAGCCACCAGCCGCTGGGCGCGGGCGGCGCCGGCTCGGCCGGTGCGGCAGCAAGCTCAGCGGCCAGCGGATGAATCTTGCCGACCAGGGCGGGCGACAGCTCGCCGCCAGCGGCCGAGCGGTGGGCGAGGCGTTTGAGGTACACCCCGTCGGTCCAGACCGCCGGGCCGTCAAGCAGCGCTGCGTCGGCGGGAACCTGAGCGATCTCCGGCGTCACCTCGCGGGTGAACAACACCAGCGGATGGTCGCTGCCATCGCGCGGTCGCAGCCACAGTTCCCAGTAATCGTTGACCCCAAACGGATTCTCGGCCGCTGGCCGCTGGATCGCTCGAGCAACCGTCGCCGGCACCACAATCCGGCGATGCCGATACGCGTCAGGCTGCTGCAACAGCGCCGTGACGCTCGCTTGCACACCGTTTTGGCGGCTCAGCCATGTCGGAGCCGGGTCTTCGAGCAGCCGATAAAAGGCGAGCGCGTCAACTGCCTTCCAAACCGCCGCGGGATCGACGCGCTGCAGCGCCCAACGGTCCAGCGACTCCTGGAGCGCTGCCCAGCGCACCGGCTCCGGGCCACTGCGGTCGGCTTCACGTGCGGCAGCCTCGAGCGTGGCAAGCAAGTCCTGCGGCAAGTCCGCGCGATCCGGCAGACGCCCGGCAGCCCGCGCCTCGGCCAGTACCTGCATCAGCCGTCCGTTGGTGGCCGCGTCCAGTGCCGCGATGGTTTGATCGCTGGCCGCTTGGTCTTGTGGCGTCGGCGCAGCGGCCGCCTTACCAACATCGCCGCTCGCCGCTGGCAGCGAACCGGGGGAATTACCACCGGCTGTGAGGGCATCCGGCGCGGTCGGCGGAGCGGTAAAGAACACTTCGAAGATCCGCGGGTTAGCCGCCTGACGCATCACGAGGATGACAAGCACCATCGCGAGCACCAACCGCAGCAGCCGCCGATACGGCTGGCCCGCGGGCGCACCTCGCCTGCGGCTGCGGGGCTGCTCGTCGAAGGAAGCGTGAATTCGCATCGTCAAATTGGCCGTTGGAGAGAATTAAGGATTATACTATTGAGTCGGTGCGAAATGACCTCGGACAACCAATTGCTCATCAAGCCAACCCAGTTGCTGATGAAACCGTCATGCGCCCCAGCGATCATGCTCGCGGCCGGCCTTATCTCTCTCGCCACTCGTCCGCTTTCATTTTCTAGTCAGGTTGCAGAGACAATGCCCGAAGTGAGTGCTCGGTTGCCGAGGAACCGAAGGATGCGAATGTCCAGCGCCGCGACGCTGCTGGGGATGCTTGCCATCAGCTTGATTGCTCGCCCTGCGGCGGCAGCCGGTGAACCGGCCCAGGAGTTCGTCAATCAGCTTCGCACCGCCGGTTATTTCGACACCGCGATCTCCTACCTCGACCGCATCGACCACTATCCCGGTGTTCCGCAAGCTTTCCTCGATGCGATTTCGCTGGAAAAGGCCCAGACGCATATCGATGCGGCGGTCGCGGCCCGCAGCGCGACTGAGCGGGACAATTTCTTTGTCGCGGCGGAAGAAGAACTCAAGAAATTTCTCCAGCAGAGCGGCCACCCGCGGCTCTCCGAAGCGCGCCTGCAATTGGGCAAACTGCAATTGGTCCGCGCCCGCCAACTGATGTCGGCCGCCGATCCGAGCGACGAAGCGCGGGCCTCGGCGCGGCAGTCCTATCAAGCTGCCGCAGCGACCTTCGATGCGATCACAGCCGAATTGCGAGAAATCCTCGAAGGCATGCAGGGCCAGCGGATCGATGCCGCTAAGGAGCCCGAGAAGGCGAGCCAACGCGATCAGTACCGGATCGATTACCTGCAAGCTCAGTTGCACAGCGGTGAAGCCAAGCAACTCGCCGCGCAGACCTACCGTGACCCGGCGCAAGCAGGCCGGGCGTTGTTCGAAGAGTCCCTGGCGGCCTTTACGGAACTGAGTGAAAAGTACAGCAATTATCTGCCGGGGGCGCTGGCGATGCTCAGCCGCGGCCAAGTGCAACAGGCGCTCGGCAAGCACGCCGAGGCGATCGACAGTTACCAGCGCGTGCTCGAACACGAGGCGATCGATCCGCTGCGGCCGGCGCAGATGCAAGCGATGGTCGGCTTGGTCGAATTGCGACTCGCTGCCGAGCCATCCCAGATCGATGAGGCGGTCGCGCAGGCTAAACCGGTGGTCGACACCGCGCGGCCCAACGAGAAAGGCACGGCAGAATATGCCGCCCTGCAGGTGGCGCTCGCCAAAGCCTACTTCGCCGCTGCCGATCGCGACCAAGCCGGTGGTAAGCCGGCGGATGCGCGCCGGGCGACGACCGCCGCCCGTCCGTTGTTGACCGCGGCCAGCCGGGTGGCTGGCAACCACGAAGCAGATGCCCGCCAGTTGCTCGCCAAGCTCGGCATTGAGAAAGCGGAAAACCCTGGCACGGCTGCAGATGTCCAGCCCAAGAGTCTCGAAGAAGCGCTTGCGAGCTCCCGCGACTTGTTGCAGGTCAACGACGAACTGAGCCGCGTGCGCCAGCAACTGGCCAACCGGGCAGGGCAGGGCGGAGAAGAGGCCGAGCAGGCAGCACAGGAACTGGAAGGGATTGAACAGCAACTGCGCGATGGCTGGGCGACGCTGGTCCACTTGCTCCGCAGCGGCCTGGCGATTGGCGACGCCGACAACGATCGGCTCAACCAAGCCCGGCAATACCTCGCCTACGCGCTGTTCCAGCGCGGCGACTACTGGGAATCGGCCGCTGTGGGACACTTTCTCTCCCGCAGCGCGGCGAACAAACCCGAGGGGCTCCGCGGCGGCCTGCTGGCGATTTCGGCGCTGCAGAGCCTGCTGCGCGAACTGCCCGCCGAATCGTCTCCCGGCGTCGTCAATCAGATGCAGATTCTCGGCCAACACCTCGTCCGCACCTGGCCCAATGACCCTCAGGCCGCCGCTGCTAAAGGGATCATGATTCGCCTGGCGCTGGACAACAACCAGTGGGACGACGCCCGCAGACTGCTGGCCGAAGTTCCTGCCGGCAACGAACGGGCGACCTATCAACGGCTGATGGGCCAGTTGTTATGGAATCGTTCGCTGATGCTGCGGCAGGAACAGCAAGTCGATGAGGCCGAAGCCCTGCTGGCCGACGCGGCCACGGAGCTGCGGGCGGGTCTGGACGGGATCCCTGGGGCGCTGACCGGCCCCGATGCGCTGCAGGCGGCCGTGGTGCTGGCCAAGGCGGAACTGCGGCGAGGTGAGCCGGCGGCCGCTCTTGCCGCTCTGGACCACGAGAAATATGGCCCGGTGGCGCTGGTCGAGCAGCTCGGAGAACCGAGCGACGGCTTCAAATCCGACCTTTACAGTACTGAATTGCAGGCGGTGGTCGGGGTGATGACGGCCGCGGGCAGCGACTCCGATGCCCTGCTGCAGCGGGCCACTGCGGTGATGCAGAAGTTGCAGGAAAGCGTGCAGGGTAAACCCGACGCCAACGAACGCCTGGTGCGGATCTTCATCGGCTTGGCCCGCGACATTCGCGATCAATTGGAATCGGCAACCCCGGACGAGAAAACGCAGCTCATCAGCGCCTTCCGCGTGTTTCTCGACTCGATCGCCCACTCCACCACCGAGCCGGCCACGCTGCAGTGGACCGCCCAAACCCTGTCGCAGTTAGGCGAATCGTCGATGGGCCCGCACGAAGTCCGCGCCCAGGGCCAGGCCGCCGAGCTTCTGGCTTCGGCCGTGCGGACTTTCCAGAGCCTCCGCGAACAGCTCGGTGACAAAACTCCCGCCAGCTTGCTGTTTCAACTCGGCCGCGTCTATCGGTTATCCGGTGAGTACAAGCAGGCGATCGATCTGTTTGAAGAAATATTGAAGGGTTCGCCGACGATGCTCGACGCGCAAATCGAGGCAGCCACAGCCTATGAACAATGGGCGGGAGCGGTCGATGCTAAGTACGCCGCTCGGGCTTATGAGACGGCTCTCAATGGTGGTCGCCCCGGGCCTAATGGCAAGCATATCATTTGGGGCTGGGGACGGATCAGTCAGATGGTCAGCGGCCGGCCGGAGTTTCGTGAGCAATTTTTCGAGGCGCGGTACCGCGTTGCGCTCTGCCGGTTTCTGATGGGTAAAGCCGGTCAGAATGAACGGGTGCTGCAACAGGCGGTCAACGACATCACACAGGTCGCGGCGCTGTACCCCGAACTCGGCGGCCCCCAGCGGCGCAGCCAATTCGACCTGCTGCTAAAAGAAATTCAAAAAGCTTTGGGGAGAAAAGCCGACGGACTGGCCGCCGTCGCCCAAACGCCGGGCTAGACTTCCCATGCCCCGCTCGCTTTTGGTTGCCCTCATTCCGTTGCTCCCCTTTCTCTTCTGCTGCTACTGATCTCATGCAACTGCCGCTGAAACTTGTGCTGCCTTCCCGCACAGCGACTCGGCTCCGAACCAACCTCCACACGCGCGTCGCGTCGCGTGTGCTGTGGGTCGTGGCGTGCTCACTGCTGCTCGCCGAACCGGCGTGGGCGCAAGTCGACCGGGTTTATCCGCTGACCGGCAATCCGATTGTCGGCAAGATCACCGAGATGCACCGCGACCGCGTGGTGGTCGAATCGGGCAGCAACAAGCAGACCGTAGGCGTCGATCGAATCCGCCGGATTCTGTTTGACGGCGAACCGGCGGGCCTCGTCAAAGGCCGCGAGTTCGCGTTGGATGGCGAGTACGAACAGGCCGCTGACGAGTTGCGGCGGCTGGACTTCGCGGCCATTCGCCGCGATGCGGTCAAGGCCGATGCGATGTACTATCTGGCCCGCAGCGAAGCGGAATTGGCGCTGGTTGGCCGTGGCGACACCGGCGAAGCGATTCGCAAAATGATCGGTTTTGTGAACGCCAACCCCCAGAATATTCACTTTTATCGGGCCGCTAAAACGCTCGGTGACTTAGCGGTCGCTACCGCTAACTTCGATCAAGCGCTGCGGTATTACGGAGCGCTCAGCGCTGCGCCGGCCGCGGAGCTGAAGATCGAAGCGGAATACCTCGTCGGCATCGCCAAACTGCGGCAAGGCAACGCCGCTGAGGCCGAGGCGAGCTTCACGAAGGTCGCCGGGGCGAGCGTGCAGTCGCCCGCTGGCATCCGCCTGCAAATGCTCGCCAAGGCCGGCCAGGCAATGACACTCGCTGCCCAAAGCAAACCGGACGATGCGCTGACGCTGGTCAACGCCCTGATTGGTGAACTCAATCCCGCCGACGCCGAAATGGCCGCGCGGATTTACAATGCCCAAGGTGCCAGCTACGAGGCCAAAGGCGATCACGAAGGGGCGGTGCTGGCGTACCTGCACACCCATTTGATGTTCTCCGGCCAGGCCGACGCTCACGCCGAGGCACTAGCGAGACTCGTCGAGCTCTGGCCGAAAGTCGGTAAGCCGGAACGCGCGAATGCAGCTCGGCAAGAACTGCAACAGAGGTATCCGGGCTGGAAACGCTAGTGCACCGTTACCGGCAATTTCATCTTTTCTCACACGGTTTGAACGTCCGCAGGAACGCTTTTCATGATCATCAAGTGCGTCAACCTCCCCCTCGCCGGCTCTCCCCTGCGGCTGCTGCTGGCGGTGACACTGGCGGCTGTTGTGCTTTCGCTCTCGCCGGCGTTTGCGCAAGACGAAGCGGCTGAGTTCGGCGAACCGGCACCAGCGCCCGCGGAACCCGCACAGCCCGATGCCGCCGCCCAGCCACCAGCGGCCGGTGCCGCAGCGCCGGCCGCTGACGCCCCTCCGGCATCGCAGCCGAGCCTGCTCGCCTGGACCATCCAGTCGCTCGGCTGGCCTTATGTGATCGTGTTCCTGGCGCTGTCGTTCATGCTGGTGTCGCTGTTCGTGATGAACCTGCTGGCCGCGCGCCGCGAGACGCTGCTACCCCAGGAACTGGTCGACGACTTTGAAGAGAAGCTCAACAACAAAGATTTCCAAGCCGCTTATGACTTAGCGCGTGCCGATGAGTCGGTGCTGGGCCAAATGCTCTCAGCAGGATTGGCGAAACTGTCCAAAGGATACAACAAAGCTTTGGAGTCGATGCAGGAGGTCGGTGAGGACGAGAGCATGAAGCTCGAACATCGTCTGAGCTACATGGCGTTGATCGGCAACCTCAGCCCGATGATCGGTCTGCTGGGAACGGTTCAAGGGATGATTTCCTCCTTCCAAGAAATCGCCCTCGGGGGCGCAACGCCTAAGCCGGCGGCGCTGGCAGAGGGGATTTCGACGGCCCTGTTCACGACGCTCGTCGGCCTTCTGATCGCCATTCCGGCGATTGCGGCCTACAACATCCTCCGCAATCGCGTCAGCCGTTTGCTATTGGAAGTCGGAATGACCAGCGAAAACTTGATGAGCCGGTTCGAGGACTTCCAGCCGCAGATGAACAAGAAATAGTCGGCGGGTTATGCGTCGTCGCACCGTGAATTGCCGTCACTCGCTAACTCGTGAATGAAGCCATGCGCGTAAGGTCGAAAAAGCAGGATGTGTCAGAAATTGACATGACACCGATGATCGACATGGTCTTTAACTTGATTGCGTTTTTCATGGTGCTGATCAATTTTTCTCAAAGCGAGGCGAATGACCGCGTCGTGTTGCCCAAAAGCGTGCTGGTCAAGCCGCCCGAGGAAGCATTAGAATTTCCGATCGTGCTGCACATCGCTCCCGATGGCGAAATCATCGTCGGCGGCGAAGGCTACACCACGGAGACGCTGCGGATCGCACTCGGCCGTGAGCTGGCAGTGATTCGAGCTGACGGAAAGTTGCCGAGTGATGCCAACATCATCATCCGCGCCCATAAGGACACGGCTGCTGGCGATGTCCAGGAAGTGATCCGCGTTGCTCAAGAACAGCAATTCGAACGGTTTGCACTCCGTGCGAAGGAGGATCGCTCATGAAGATCCGCAATCGCAACGAAGGGATCAAACAAGAAGTCAACATGACGGCGATGATCGACATCGTGTTCTTGCTGCTGATCTTCTTCGTGATGACCTTTAAGATTGCTGAAGTCGAAGGCGATTTCAGCGTCCGTATGCCGCTGGCGAGCCAGAGCAGTGGCGTGGTCGACAATACGGACCTGCCGATCAAGCTGCGGTTGCGCGCCGATCCGCAAGGGCAACTGGCGGCGATCGAACTCAATGAGGTGCAACTGGGAACCAATTTCGAGCGATTGCAAAGCATGGTGCTCGGCCTGGTCGGCGGCACCGCCCCCGGCGCCGCGGCCGGCGAGGGCCCAGAAGTCGAGATCGATACCGATTATAACCTCCGCTACGAGCATGTGATCGACGCCATTTCTGCGGTCAGCGGCTACAAGCAAGGTGACCAAGCCGTGCCACTGATCGAACGGATCAAGTTCGCCAAACCGCGGCGCTAAGGAGCAGATCAAAAATAACTTCCACCTTTCACTCTCCCTCCGGGAGAGTCGAGCCTCAGGCGAGGAGAGGGGCGATCCTGGCCCTCCCCGGCCGCTCCCGCGTCCGACCCTCCCGCGGGGCAGGAGGGTGAAAGTAATCAGAACAAGGAGCTTATTTTTGAACTGCTCCTAACCAGGTCGCCGGATACGCTAGCGGGCAGCGCGTTACAACTTGCCCAGCTTGACCAACGCGACCTCTGGCAGCCGCCGTCAATTCTCGCCGCCGCTGCGGCCGATGCACGAGTCAGCGGCTTCAAGGATGATGCCGTCCACTTCAATGGCTCGTGGCGAAGGACCGGCACTTGAGCGCTGCATCAGCGGATGTTTGCGAAAGCGGCAGCCTATTGGCTGACCTGGAACGGCGGCAAGACGATGTCCTGGCTCAACTCGATGCCTTGGATCGTCAACTGACGGATCTCTTGAAGGGACTCGGAGTGACGTTGGTCGACGATCCCGAGGCCGGCACTGCGGCAGCGGAATTCAAGGACGCAATTCGCGGCGACGAGGAGGCGGATAGCGCTGTGGCACCGGCCGCTGGCGGCGCAGGCCAGGATGGCCAAGCCGCGCCCTGGCCCACCGCCGGCTTCGCCAAGCTGCCCGCCGAGCACGGGATCGCCGGCGCCGCACCTGGCAGCGACCAAACGCGGGCGGCCTAAAGCGGTCATGTCATAAACCCGTTCGAGTCCAGGCTCCGTTGGAGTCCAGGCTTCAGCCTGTTCCGTTGGAGTTCAGGCTTTAGCCTGTTCCGTTGGAGTCCAGGCTTCAGCCTGTTCGTTGGAGTTCAGGCTTTAGCCTGTTCCTTGGGGCGGCAAGCTAAAGCTTGAACTCCAACGGCGCTTCAACTCCAGCGGTTCCTGGAATCAGATGCGGGGCCGGAGGTCGCGATCGAGACCGGTTGTCGGTGCGGCGTCGGGCTCACAACCAGCAAACGCTTCGCTCTCGAACGGATTGTGCCGATAGCCATCGCGGCCGGTGGCGTACAGCCAGAGGCTGGCCCCCAGATATGCAGGCAGAAACAGCGGCCCCCAGCGCTCGTACTGCCGCACATGGATCCGTTCGTGCGGGCGGGTACGGGCCAGCGCCTCGAGCGATTGACCGAGGACGCAGTGCCCCAGCGTCAGCGCGGCGGCTGGCACCCACAGACGATCCAGCACCCACGCTAAACGCGGCCCTTGGATCTCGACCACGCCGCTGACCACGCGAAACCGGCCGCCGAGCAAGCCGCCGATCACCATCCCCAGGCAGGTGTTGGGGGCGGCCCAGCCGTATGCCGCCAAACGGATCAGTGGGTGCGGCATGTTCATCTGCGGCGACTAATCTTAAGTGGCCGGACACAAGTCATTTGTCGTAAGCGAGATCGCTCAGCACGATACATGCCGTATGTGCGAAACCTCTTCATGGAACAAACTTGTGTCCGGGTGCTTAGCAATCGAAATCGTCGGCGGCGTGGCTCGCATCGACATAGGTTTCATTGCTCGGTTCCAGCGTGTCACCGAGCAATTCGCGCTGCTCAGCGGTCAATCGAACGTAGCCCATCGAGCGGATCACTTCAAGCACTTCGCTGCAGGTCGGAAACATCCGGCCCGAGGAACACTTGTAGTCATCCATCGCCCGCATGAAATCGAGTTCGTCTTGGCGATAGTCGCGTTCGCAGGTGGTCGGATCGATGTGGCGTCGACGCGATTTCTTGGCGTCTTGCCGTTTCTGCACCGGGCTGCTGGCCGGGGAGGCCGAAGAGCGGCGGTCGCCGCGGCGACGTTCCAGGGTCACGAGTTCAGCGGCAGTTGCAGCGGCGGTCGACGTAACGATGGAAAGCATTTCGTTCTCTCGGTAGATCAGAGGGGAAGTTGAACGCGGTTCCCACCGGTGGCGGCCGGTGGAAACCTTTGCGGACGAGGGAATCTTTGTCAATCAAACCTAGCACGACGCTTAATCAGCGGACGCCGACTGCGGGGAGTTTACCGAGAAATTCCCGCCTGATGATCCATTCCGATTTCCGGTTGTAACGGTGGTGAGGAACCTACTAAGGTCTGGGCAGCGTCGACGAGCGAAAATCGACAAAACAGTTATCTTTGAACGTCGCGGAACCGGATCCATTGGCTGCGAACCACCCTGCATCGATGACCTTTGAACAGGGCGATGCTGATCTCGTAGCGAGTTGGGACGCTCTGCAACTCACGCAGATGCAGTTGCTCGCATCTGCCATCGAGTTGGCCGGTCAGCAGCTCGACTGCATCGGCCACGGCGACTTGGAAGCGCTCCGCGGGATCATGGGAGCCAAGCGGCGGCTGGCCGAACGCTTGGCCGCCTCTGCCACGGAGTTGAAAAACCTGGCCGCTGATTTAACCATCGCGACGCTCAGTCAAAGCCAGCGCGAGAGGTGCCGGCAGCAGCAGGCGGACGTGATCGACCGCTACGAGCAACTGTTTGAACGCGAACGCACTGCTGAACAACTTCTGAACCAGCGGCGGACGCGGACCGACCAACGCGCCCGGATGGCGGCGTCCTGGACCGATCGCCCCGCTTCCTATCGCCAAACACCGCCGGACGAGCTTTGCGGCACACGGTTGGACCTCAGTTCATCGGCCTGAACCCTGCTGAGCCAAACGGGTGACGTGCTCCGCTCGGCGGAGGGCTCGCATGTAAAAATGGATCGAGTAGTCACATTCTGCCAGTTGTCGCAGTTGCACCGCGTCGCAGCCGGTTTCTAGAGAGCCGGCTCAAAGTCTGTCGAATCAGTGAGCAGACGCGCTGGTGATTCGGCTGGCGCGTGATTCAGCGCAGGCCCGCCGACGGTCCCCGGCTGCGGCGTGCCCGTTCATCTCATCTGTGGCACGAGCTTCGCCGATGAGTGCCCCGGCCAAGAGCGAGTGTGATCATGCGAGCCAAATCATTCTTCCTGCTTGTCGCTGGCGTCTGTGGAGCGATCGCCGCCGTGGGCGCCAGTCAGCTCGTGCAGGGGCCGGGCGCGCAGACGGTTGCTAAGACGACCGACATCTTCGTCGCCGCCCGGGTGATCGAGCCTTCGGAGCGAATCACCGCCGGGATGATGACGCTCCAGTCGTGGCCTGCCGACCGCATTCCCAGCGGCGCGACCAACGACTTAGCGCTGCTGGAGGGTAAATACGCCGGGCAACGCTTCTTTGCCGGCGAGCCGATGATGTTGGCCAAAATCGCCGCTGCGGCCAGCGCCGGCAGCATCCAGATCCCCGATGGTTTCAGCGTTGTCTCGATGCGCGCCGATGCGGCCACGAGCGTCGCTGGCTTGGTGCGTCCCGGTGATCGCGTCAACGTCTTGGCCTACTTCACCAAAAGCGAACAGATTCCCGAAACCGGCATTCGGACCGTGCTGCGGGCCGTCAAAGTGTTTGCCGTCGATGGCCAAACCAATCGGCTCAACGAGACGGAAACCAATCGCAGCCCTTCCACCGTCTCGCTGCTGATCCAGCGTGAAGACGAAGAAGCTTGGGCCTTGGCATCGGAACTCGGCAAGATTCGCCTATCGCTCAGCGGCCCGGCCGATGAAACCGCCAATGACCAAGCCAATCGCTCTGGCAGCAATTTTCTGAACTGGATCGAAGAACACCAGCGGGCGAAACAACTCGCTGAAATGATACCGGTCGCGACCGCGGTGGAACCAGCGGCACCCGAACCGGTGATGGTCCCCGTCGCACCGCCTGCTGCGAGCCCGTTTGAAACACCGGTCGCTGCCCCGGCGGCACCGCCCCAACCGCCAGGCTTCAAAATGCTCAAGCTGCACGGCGGTAACTGGACCGAATATGAGATTCCTGCTGGCAAGTCGTCGGTGATCGTCACCGGCAGCAGCGAAAGCGGCGCGACGCCCAGCAAGTTGCCGAGCCAAATCCCCAGCCCCCGCAATCATAACAACGGCGCCGGCCAAAACCCCCAGCTTCCGGCTCCCGATGAACAGCCGATCCCCGCGCACGGCGAGCTGACGCTGCGCATGGATTGAACCGCCACGTTGCCAGCGGTGGCACGGAAGCCCAATCGTACAGACCGATACGCGACAGGACGCCGCGTATCTCACAAGGATGTTAGCCGCGATGGATCACAGCGACATGCTCACCCAAGGAAAATCGCCGCTGCCCTGGCGCGGCATTCTCGCAGCCGTCTGCTTGGTGACCGCGGCGCCGCCCAGCAGCGGTTGGTCTCAGCAGCAACAAACGCTCGCCAGCGCGAACTTCGAGGTCACGCAACCGGTTCAACCACTGGAAATGCTGGTCAAGAGCAGCCGCATTATCAGAACTCAAAACCGCATCCCGCGGTTCCAAGTTCATAATGAGGAGCTGATCGCTGCGACTCCGGTCGCCGAGAACGAAATCCAGCTCTATGCCAAGGCGCCGGGGACCACCCAAATCAACGTGTGGGACACCGACGAGCGCCAATACACCGTCGACGTCACGGTGGTCGCCGATGCGCGAATGATCGAAGGCGTGCTCAGCAGCCAGTTGGCCTTCGCCAGCCTACGCGTCACCCCGCTCGGAGAAGGTGCGGTGATCAGCGGCACCGTCACCAGTGTGGAAGACGTCGACCTGGCAATGGCAATCGCCGAGCAGTTCTATCCCAAGGTGATCAACAATATCAAAGTCGTCGGTGTGCAACAGGTGCTGCTGCATACCAAGATCATGGAAGTCTCGCGTACGAAACTCCGTGACTTGGGGATCGACTGGCGACTCGATGGCACCAAGCTGTCGATTGGCAGCGGACCAGGGAACATCCCGAGTTTCGATGTAACCACTAGTGTAGACGCTGGCGACTTTGCAGGGTTGTTGGCTGCACTTCGCCGCGACGGCCTTGTTAAGCTTTTAGCAGAACCGACGGTAGTAGCGACCCACGGTCGCCCGGCGAGCTTTAACGTAGGGGGCGAGATCCCATACCTCGTTGCGAGTGGAAACGGCACGGTGACAGTCGACTATAAAGAATATGGCACATCCGTGCATTTCATTCCGTTCGTCATCGGTCCAGGCCGGATTCGGCTCGAAGTCCGCCCAGAGGTGAGCGAACCGGACGCGTCTCTGTCAATCGTAACTCCCAGCACGAACGTCGCCGCAATTGCACACCGTTACGTCGAGACATCCGTTGAAATGCAGTCTGGCCAGACGTTTGCCATTGCCGGACTCTTACAAAGCCGCACCGAGTCGACGACGCAGAAGACTCCTCTGCTCGGCGAACTACCTTACGTCGGATCACTGTTCCGGCGAGTTCGGGATCGCCGCAATGACGTCGAGCTGCTGATCACCGTCACGCCCGAGTTCGTCGGTCCAATGGATCCGCACGAGGTTCCCTGCGGCGGTCCGGGGCTGTCGACGACCGATCCGACCGACAAAGAGTTTTACATGAAGGGCTACATGGAAGTCCCAAACCTGTTCGGTGATTGCGGCTGCATGCTCGGCGAATCCGGTCCGAGCTTCAACCTGGGACCGGGTGCCTACGAGCACGCACCCGAGCCGGTTCGCCACTTGCCCACACCCAACGACGGATTGATTTATCCCGCCCCCGCGCCGACGATCATTGGTCCCGGCGTCACGGTCGAAGGCCCGGCGTCATGAGCAACCTCCTGCGATTTGTGTTAGCCGATCCCGATGAGGCTTCACACGAAAAACTAAAATCGCTGTTGCTCAGTATCGATGAGGTGTGGCTGGAGGCGGATTGTTCACATTATGAGTTTTTCCCGGAAGTTGTCGCTCAAGCTCAACCCGACGTCGGCGTGTTGGTGCTCGACAGTGATCCGGCCAAAGCGATCTCGCTAATCGAGCGGCTGAGCAAAGAGCAACCGGACTGCGCCTTGTTGGCCGTCAGCGCCAGCACTGATGGCCAACTGATCCTTCGCGCGCTGCGGGCGGGCGCTCGTGAATTTTTGCCATCCCCAGTCTCTCCAGAGGAACTCCAAGGCGCCTTGGAACGGGTGCGCGGCCAAAGGTCTGGAAACACGGATACGAAGCCAGCCGCTGGAGAAATCATCGCTGTTTGCGGTGCCACGGGCGGAGTCGGCTGCACCAGCATCGCCACAAACCTGGCATGCCTGTGGGCGAGTGAACCGGAACGTACAGTCGCCTTGCTGGACCTCGACTTAGCGCTCGGTGACGCCGACGTGCTGCTCAATCTGATTCCCGACTACACGCTCGCCGACGTGGCTGAGAATACATTGCGGTTGGACATTGAGCTGTTAAAAAAATCACTGACGAAGCATTCGTCGGGCCTGCACCTGCTATCTCGCCCGGTCGAACTGCGGGAGTTGGCCACCGTCAGCGAAGATGCGATCCGACAGGTGCTCAGCTTGCTACGCGCTTCGTTCTCACAGGTGGTCGTCGACTTATCTAAATCTTATACAGCGGTTGATCTCGCCGCACTTCAGGTCGCCAACCGCGTGATCCTGGTGACGCAGCTCGATCTGGCCTGCCTCCGCAACACGGTCCGGCTGTTGATGAGCTTTGAAGAGCTTGAGGACTTGAGCGGCAAGGTCGAGGTCGTGGTCAATCGCACGGGACTCGATACCGGACAGATCGGCCTTAAGAAAGCCAGAGAGACGCTCGGTCGCGAACTGTTTGCGACCCTTCCCAACGACGTGCGAACGATGGCGGCGGTTCGCACCAACGGGGTTTCGTTACCGGTTCAGGCCCCGAAGGCTCCGGTCACCGCGGCGCTGCGCGACTTAGCCGCTCGGCTCAGCGTCAACCGCGATCGCTCGCCGAGCGGCAGTGGAGCAGGGCAGGGCAGCAGCGCCCAGCGCTGGAGCAGGTTCTGGCCCGGCGCCAGCAGGGCCAAAACCTAGCGATGACATTCAGGCACGGTTCGCAAAAACGTGATCAATGCCTCGATCTGCTCGTCGCTGTGAGCGGCCGATAGGCTGATCCGCAACCGCGCGGTGCCTTCGGGAACCGTCGGCGGCCGGATGGCGGGAATCAAAAGTCCGGCCGCTTCGGCTTGGCGAGAGACTTCCAAGGCGCGGTCGTTGGTCCCCAGCGGAACCGGAATGATCGGGATCGAGGCTGCTTGCACCGCACCAGAGCCGAGCCCCAGCGCCGCCTTGACCCACTGGGCGAGCAGCCCGAGCCGCTGGCGCAGCTCGGGCGCCGAGCGAATCGTCTCGACCCCGGCGGCTGCGGCGGCGATCGTCAGCGGTGAGGCCGCCGTGCTGAAAACCAGCGGCCGGCAAAAATTGACCAGGTAATCGATCACCACTTGCGGTCCGGCCACAAAGCCACCGTGCGAGCCGATCGCTTTACTGAGCGTCCCAATGCGGATCGGCACGCGCGACTTCACACCCAAGTGCGCACAGGCGCCCGAGCCATCGTCCCCCAGCACCCCCGTGCCGTGGGCTTCATCGACGATCAGGATCGCTTGATACTCGTCCGCCAAATCGCACAGTTGCTCCAGTGGCGCCAGGTCGCCGTCCATCCCAAACACACCATCGGTGATGATCCACACGCGATTGAACTGCGAGCGGTTTCGAGCCAGCAGTTTACCGACGGCCCCGGCATCGGCGTGCGGGTAGATGAGCTTCTGCGCGGGCGATAACCGACAACCATCGATCAAGCTGGCGTGGTTGAGCTGGTCGCTGAGGATCAGGTCGCCGGCCTGGGGCAGGGTGGCCGCGACGCCGCTGCAGGCCGCATAGCCGCTGGGCAACAGCACCGCGTCTTCTGTCTGTTCCCACTCCGCCAGCAGCCGACACAGCTCGTGATGCTCGCTGGTGTAGCCGCAGACCAGCGGGCTAGCGCCTGAACCGGCAGCGCGGCTCTCGCTATGCGGCACCACACGACCAGCCAAGCCGAGATAATCATTCGACGCGAAATTAACCAGCAGCCGGCCGTCAGCCAGCGTCAGCGGATGCAGCCCCGCTTGCCGCGGCCGCAACCGGCGCACGGCGTAGCGCGGGATCAGCGTCTGCAGACGCTCGGCAAGAAACGCAAACGGATCATTCACCGCACAGTCCTAAACTCCAGTGGCCTCAACCCGGCGGCCAGGTCAGCTTCCGGCCGCCGAGCAGGTGGAAATGCAGGTGCGGGACTTCTTGGCCGCCATCGTTGCCGCAGTTGACCACCATCCGGTAGCCGTTGCCGAGTCCCTGCGCGGCCGCGATCTTGGACAGCGCGACGACGCAGCGACCGACGATCGCTTCGTCCTCCTCCGTCAGCTCGGCGAGCGAGGGAATCGGCTTTTTCGGAATCACCAGGATGTGCGTCGGCGCTCGGGGTGTGATGTCCCGAAACGCCAAGCAGACGTCGTCTTCATAGACGATGTCGGCGGGCACTTCACGAGCGATGATCTTGGCAAAGATGGTCATGATGGGCGGCTGGAGCTGGATTCGCTCACTTCTCCTTTGGCACGGAGCTGCAGGAAAGCGTCGAGGAAGCCTTGCAGTTCACTGCCGTCCAAGACGCTGTGAAAGTTCGTCACCAAGTGACCGGTGCGGGTGTCTTTAACGCGCTGGTCCGGATGCAGGAAGTAGTTACGAATCTGCGAACCGAAACCGGTCCGCGCCTTCGCGGCGTACTTGTCGGCCTGCTCGGCTTCGCGACGTTCTTCTTCGACCCGGGCGAGCTTGGCACGGAGCATCTTCCAGGCGGTGGCCCGGTTTTGATGCTGGCTCCGTTCGCTCTGGCAAGCGGCGACAATCCCCGTGGGAATGTGGGTCAACCGCACTGCCGAATCGGTCTTATTGACGTGCTGGCCACCGGCCCCAGCGGCCCGGTAACGGTCCTCGCGAACGTCCTTATCTTGAATGTCGACCTCGACGCTGTCATCGACCTCGGGTGAAACATCGACGGCGGCGAAACTCGTCTGCCGTTTGCCTTCACTGTTGAAGGGGCTGATCCGGACCAGCCGGTGAATGCCTTCTTCGCCCTTGAGGTAACCGTAGGCCATCGGTCCGCGGATCGCTAACGTCGCGCCGTTGATCCCGGCCTCTTCGTTGTCGCTGCGGTCCAGCAGGTCGACTTTGAAATCGTTCTGGTTCGCCCAGGCTGTGTACATCCGCAGCATCATCTCGGCCCAGTCATTGGCGTCGGTACCGCCATCGCGGGCATTGATGCTCAGCAGCGCCCCGGCCGCGTCGTTGGGACCGTCGAGCAGCGCCTTGAGTTCGAGGTCGGCGAGCACACCCTCGAGCCGCTCGATTTCCCCGCGGACCTCCTCGACCATCTCCGGGTCCTCGTCCGCCATCTCCAACAGCGCTTCCAGGTCACCCGATGAGCGGGTCAATTCGTCCATCGGCGCGACGATCGCCTTCAGCCCTTTGAGCTTCAAGACGATTTGCTGCGCCGCATCGCTGTGGTTCCAGAAATCGGGCCGCCCCATCTCATTTTCGATGTCGGCAATGTCCCGGCGTTTGGCAGCGTAGTCAAAGAGAGTCTCCGAGTTGAACCAATCGGTCGCGAATCGCGTCAGCTCGTTGCGTCAGTTCAGCATCCATCTGCGGGGCACTCAGTTGCGGTCAAAAGGGTCAAATCGGTCGCTTGCTTGACAATATTACTGCGGCACAAAAGAACCGCCTAGCAGCGTCCGTGCGTTTCCCCGGCATTGCCGCCGGAGCCGCACTCGCTCTGTGATCGACTGATTGGCCGGAGTAATATACCGGCGCCAGCGACGATGGCCTATCTGTCAAAGGCGATCCGCAAGGTGTTTTGTCCCGAACAAGAGTTTCCGCAGTGGACTACGGGTTGTTGAGCTTACTGCCGCCTTTGCTGGCGATCGTGTTGGCGATCGTGACGCGGCAAATCCTCATTCCCTTAGCCATCGCCGTGTTTTGCGGGTCGCTGATCCTGCACTTCAGTACGGCGGACAGCTTGACGCAGTGGGGTCTGCAGTCAGCCGGTGGCTTCGTCACTGCGATCTGGCAATCGGTGAGTGATTACGACCGCCGCCGCGCCGTGGTGTTCAGCCTGTTGCTCGGGGCAATGGTCGGCGTGCTGGAAGCGGGCGGCGGGATGCGTGCCTTGATCGCCCGCCTGGCACAAAACGTCCGCACGCGCCGCGGCGGGCAAACCCTGATCACCTCGCTGGGCCTGAGCATCTTTTTTGATGATTACGCCAACACGTTGCTGCTGGGCGGGACGATGCGAACCACCGCCGACCGGTTTGGCATCTCCCGCGCCAAGCTCGCGTATCTGGTCGATTCGACCTCGGCGCCGGTCGCGGGCCTGGCGCCGATCAGCACCTGGGTGGTCACCGAAATCAGTTTCGTCGCCGCCGGGCTGGCGCTGGTCTCGGCGACCGATGTCTCGGCGTTCGCCTTGTTCATGGCAACGCTGCCGTACCGGTTCTATGCCATTTTGGCGCTGGTGATGGTGTTTGCCATCGCGATCAGCGACCGTGATTTTGGTCCGATGCGGTACGCTGATGGGGCGAACGACCGGGCACCCGAACTCGGACCCGGCATATCGACCGGCTGGTCCGCAGGTGATTCTGCGGCCGCAGCGGCGGCTCAGCGGGCGACACCGCTGCTCGGCTGGGCCGCCGTCGTACCGGTCGCCGCTTGCATCACGGCGGTGATCGCCAGCCTCTATTTTTCCGGCCGCGGCAGCGTGACGGCGGAAACGGTGGGCTTCGTCCGCACCGCCGGGGCGATCATCAGCGGCGGCGATTCCTACCAGGCACTGATTCATGGCGGCGCTGCCGGGCTGCTGCTAGCGATCGTCCTGCACCGCTTGCTCGGCCGCGTGCCGTGGACCGTGCTGGGGCGCGGCACCTACCGCGGGGCGCTGCAGATTTTGCCGGCGATGGTGATCCTGTGGTTGGCCTGGGCGCTGTCGGACCAGACCGGCAAGACACAGCTCGACACCGGCGGCTACTTGGGCAGTCAGCTCAGCGACCAGATTTCGGCTTTCTTCTTACCCACAGCCGTCTTCCTTGTCGCCGCTGCGGTTGCGTTTGCCACCGGCACCAGTTGGGGAACGATGGCGATTCTGACTCCGATGTCGATCGAGCTGGCGATGAAGATTGCCCCGCTGGGCGAAAATGGCGTGGGCGATCCGTTCAATCCGATCTGCATCGCCACGGTCGGCAGTGTGCTGGCCGGGGCGATCTTTGGCGACCACTGCTCGCCGCTGTCCGACACAACGGTGCTCTCCAGCCGGGCGTGCGGTTGTGACCACGTCGTTCACGTGCAAACGCAGATGCCCTACGCGTTGTCGGTCGGAGCGATCAGCATCGTCTGCGGCACGCTGCCCGTGGCCGCTGGCTTGTCGCCGTACCTATGCCTCGGCCTGGGCACGCTGGCGATCCTCGTCATCGTTTACACCTGCGGCACACCCGCCGAGCCACTCCAACCACCGGCCGACCTTGGCGGGGACGAGTTGGCCAGTGCGGGAACCGTCACAGACGTCGCCGCGGACCCCGAACAGGTGCGGCCGCACGCCTTGGCCGACCACGTCGATTGCCGTTTGCCGGCTGATCGATCCAGCTAACACCCAACGGGAGCGTGTGCGCTCAGCCATTCGTTGGATGTCCCTCAATCGCTCGAACCCGAGCCAGTTGAGCGAGTCGCGACCCGCGGTTTTATCGAACGTATCGACCAGCCAGGTCCTTAGACCAGCGTCGGCAGCGGCCTGCAAGATCGCTTCGGGCTGTGGACACTGCGCCCGCTGGTGATCGGCATACGCGACCGCGACCAGTTCGACATTCGGCGGCAACCGCCGGCGCAACTCCGCCCAGACAGTCGCTAACTGCGCGGTGCTGGTGGCTCCGGCCGGTCCGGCTTTGGCATAAGCAAACGGTGGCGGAACCTGAGCGGCGAGTTCCGTCGCACTGTCCCATTCCCCTAGCGCGGCGGACAGCCGGCACGTTGGCGGCGCCTCAGCGGCCGCTTGCTGCCACAACTGCGGGTCCGCTGCGGCGAGCGCCCCGCGCTGCGGCTCTTTAAAATCCAACACATCCACCGGCTGGTCGACGACCCGGCGGAACTCCTCGAGACTGCGGACGCTGACCAACAAGCCGGGAGCGACGAGAGCCTCGCTGGAGGAAGTGGACTGCAGGGCGGTGTTCATCATAATGGTGGTTCCAGGGGTCTGACGGTGGCACGTCCCGGTTGAGTGGCACGTCCCTGAGGAACGAAGGGCGTGTTGGGACGGTTGGGTGGCACGTCCCTGAGGAACGAAGGGCGTGTTGGGACGGTTGGGTGGCACGTCCCTGAGGAACGAAGGGCGTGTTGGGATCAAATCGGACAGTAACCATCAATGTCTTTCCGCTTGGTATCTACGCTCCTCGCTCACGCCCATCGCTGGGGCTCTGAGCGTGCCACCCCAGGGCAGAGCGTGACACCCGAAGGCAGAGCGTGACAGCCTAAGGCAGAGCGTGACAGCCTAAAGGCTGAACTCCAACTAAGAGCTCTGAGCGTGTCATGGAGCGCGCGGCGATCGGCTCCCCGGCGGCGTGACTCGCTCCGCAATCGGCTCCTGGTCCGGCTTAAAACGGGTAGGCGATGCTGTCGGCGGATATTACAGTCGATACTCTGCGGCCATTTATCACGTCAATCACCTTGACGCCCAGCCGTCGCTGCGGCCGATACAATTCCCACACAACAAATCACTTTAGACCGCACAACAAGTCACGTCATGGCGCCCAGGACCGGAACCCCGTTGAAGTTCGAGACGATCACCACGCCCGCTGAGCTCAACGAACTCTGCCAGCGTCTGGCCGCCAAACCGATCATCGCCTTTGATACTGAGTTTGTCTCTGAGGATCGCTACCGCCCGCAGCTCTGTTTGATTCAGGTCGCAGCCGCGGAGATCATCGCCGTCATCGATCCGCTGGCCGTCCCGCAGACCGAACCGTTTTGGGAATTGCTGGCGACACCTGGCCGCACCGTGGTCGCGCACGCAGCGCGCGAGGAAGTGCGTTTCTGTTACCACTACGCGGGCAAACCGATCGCCGGCTTGTTCGACACGCAGCTCGCCGCCGGCTTCGTCGGCCTGGAGTACCCCAGCTCGCTGTCAAACTTGGTCGCCCGCTTGCTGAATGTCAAAATCAGCAAGGGCGAAACTCGCACCAATTGGCGGACCCGGCCGCTGAGCGATTCACAGCTCCAGTATGCGGTCCGCGACGTGACCGAGTTGGAGGCGATGTATGCGCTCCTCAACAAAGAGATTCGCGAGGCCGGGCGCTGGGAGTGGATGGCCGAAGAGAGCCAGCGGTTTCAGCAAAACATCCACCATGCAGAAAACCGCGAGAACTGGCAGCGGGTCAGCGGCGCCTCGGGATTGCCCGCACGGCAACTGGAGATCGTCCGCCAACTGTGGCGCTGGCGCGATCGCCGCGCCCGCCAGCTCGATGTGCCGGTGCGGCGCGTGTTCCGCGACGACTTGATTGTTGAAGTCGCGCGGGCCGGTTCCGCTGACCCCAAGTCGATTCGCAGCATCCGCGGGATGGAGTTCCGCAACTTCCACGACCACTATGACGATCTCGCCGCCGCGGTTCAGCGGGCCCTGGACATGCCGGAGTCCGAGCTGCCGCGGCGCAACCGCGGCCGCCACTCCACGACTTCACCGATGTTGGCCCAGTTCCTCAACACCTCGATCGCCTGCGTCTGCCGACAGCACCACATTGCACCGATGATCGTCGGCAACACCGATGACATTCGCGACATGATCGCTTATGAGCTCGAAGGCGCGCATCAAGACGAATTGCCGGCGCTGCTGCAGGGCTGGCGCGGGAAAATTGTCGGCGAGCCGTTCCGGCAACTGATTCAGGGCAAGCTGGCGATCAAAGTGGCCAACCCGCGTGAACACCAGCCGCTGGAGTTCGTGCCGGTCAGCGGCGACTGACGCCATCGCCGGCACAGTTGAAGCAGCATAGGATGTGCCCTTCGCCACAATTCAATCAGCCGGAACGGGTGAGCGTCCGGTTCTCACGAACCGCGATCTCAACATCGGCGGCAGATCTGAGCGAAAGACTTTTCCAGCCCCGTTTACCAGCAGCGCAACCAGCGACCGGGGCAGGGCAGGGCTCTATGGAGCGCTGTCAGACGCCACCGGTTGGGCCGAGTCCACATCGCGACCGGCGGCCCACAGCGTCCCGCGGATCAATGTCCGCAAAAACACCGGGTCGCGGAAGGTGTCGTCCGAGTGGCCATAGGTCGTCCCAAACACGCGTGCTTTGCCGTACTGGTTCGTCCAGAACACAGGTTGTTTCTCGCCTGTCCGCTCACTGGTGCTGGTCGCCAGCACGGTTGTCGCCGGCCAAACCTTCTCGACGATGTACAACTCGTCCATCGCCATCTTTTGGCCTGACGGGTAGTCCTTCATGATCGGATGATCGCTGGCAACAACGTCGACCGGGTAGCGGCTTTGATGTTCATGATGCCGGCTGGTGACCCCCAAGAACTCACGCCAGTCATCGATCTTCGCCGACCGGTAGGTGTGCATCGCGCAGTGAATCACCACCGCATGGGCGCCGGCAGCGTGGGCCGAAGTGATCTTGCGGATGTAGTCCGGGTCAGACGTGTCGGCAAAGCACTCGTTGTGGATTACGACATCGTAGCCCTTGGCCCAGTCCGGGTCGTTGTACAGGTCGATCATCGCATGCGTGCCGGTGCCGCCCTCATTGACGACGGTCCACTGTGCTTCGATCCCCGCCTCCTTGACCGCTTCCTGCATCGCCAACGCCTGGAAGCGGTAGTTGTGGCAACAACCGCCGGTGACCAATAACAACTTCAGTGGCTCCGGCGAATCGGCGCGACTGAACGTCGGCAGCAGCGCTCCGCTCATCGCCATCAAGCACGCAAAGACAGACAATCTCAAGCTGGGTTTCATCAAAGCGGTCGCTGTAGGAAGGATGCGAGACGGCAGGGAAGGCAGACTTACTTCGCTTGACTCACATCGGCCGAGGCCTGCTGAGCCTTGCTCTTGAGCACCAACTTCGGCGGCAGCGGCTGGCTCTCGGGAACGAACTTCATCGAGATCGAGTTGACGCAGTGCCGGGTGTTCTTGGCCGTAAACCGCTCGCCGAGAAAGACGTGGCCGAGATGCCCATCGCAGTTGGCGCAGATGATTTCGGTCCGCATCCCATCGATGTCCGGCACGCGTTTGACGGCGCCTTTGATCTCGTCGTCGAAGCTCGGCCAGCCGCAACCGCTGTGAAACTTGGTCTCGGACTCATACAACGCGGCGTTGCAACGGCGGCAAATGTACGTCCCGTGATCTTCCAAGTCGGTGTACTCGCCGATGAACGCCCGCTCGGTCCCCTTGCGGAGTAGAACGCGTCGTTCTTCAGCGCTCAGCTTGTTGTAGTCGTCTTCGGAATCGATCAGCCGCACGTTGTCGTCTTTCTTTTCCATCGGAGTGTCCTGAGTCGAGGCGGTCGAGTTCCTGGCAGCCGGTGTGGGAGAGGGCGAACGGGGTTCGTCCGCATGCGCCGCCGCCAGCGGGCCGCCTCCGTCAGAACATCCGGCCAACAGCACCAGGGCGAGCAGAAACCATTTTGCAGCAGAAAACATCAGAGGGGCCCTCATCCATAGGAGCGTGAGCAGTGCAAAGACGCGGGTTGGGCGTCACCCCATTGTAACCGTCCGCCCGGCCAGAAGCACCAGCGTGGCCAAGAAGTTTTGCAGAGTCGCCGACCGCTCAACGTCGCCGACCGCTCAACGTCGCCGACCGCTCCGCCGGTCGGAGTTCAGAATGCTGGCCCGGACGATCGCGGAGCGATCGTCCACCTTATCGGTCGGAGCTTAGGATACCGGGAAGTACGATCGCGGAGCGATCGTCCACCTTGTCGGTCGGAGTTGGAATATCGGCCAGTACGACCGCGGAGCGGTCGTCCACCATCCAGCCACCGAACTAAGCCGTCTTCTGACCGATGATCCAGTGCCACATGCCGAGCAATTTCATGCCGTTCTGTTTGGCATACTCACCGACCGTCTGCTTGTCGTCTTTGACGTACGGCTGTTCGAGCAGGGCGCGTTCAGCGCAATACTGGCGAATGCGGCCTTCGACCATCTTTTCGACGATGTTGTCCGGCTTACCTTCGGCCTTGGCTGCCGCGCGCAGGATCTCGCGTTCCCGCTCGACTTGGGCCTCGTCCAGATCGGCGACCGCCAGCACTTCGGGCTTCATCGCCGCGATGTGCATCGACACGTCCTTGGCCGCTTCGTCGCTGCCGCCTTCGATCTGCACCAGCACCCCCGCGGTGGTGCCAGCGTTGTGCTGGTATCCGCCGCAAGTCCCTTCGACGCGGACAATCCGGCCGACGTTGAAGACTTCGCGGATGCGGTTGAACAGGTCGTCCTTCTGCTGGCGCAGCGTCACTCCGGGCTGGCTCGGCGAATCCTGATCCAGCAGCTCTTCGCCGTTAGCCGCACCGGGGCCGGTGGCCAACTGCGTGGCCAGGTCCTGAGCGAGCTGAATGAACTGATCGTTGGCGGTCACCGGAGCGCTTTCGCACAACAGTTCGACCATCGCGCCGACCGGCTTATCGGTCCCCATGTACATCCCGAAACGGCCGAAGGCGGTTTCGCGGTCCGCGCGCTTGTCCGAGAGCTGCTTGCCCTTTTTGCGCAGCACTTCGAACGCCAAGTCCTCGTCGCCGCCGGCTTCCTGCAGCGCTTGCTTGCAGTCCATCAACGGGAGTCCGGTTCGTTCGCGGAAAGCTTTAACGGCGGAAGCCGAAATCGTTGTCATGAGTGTGTCTCCAAAAAAGAAATGTATGGTTACAGCTCAATTGTCCCGCGCAATCGAACGGGTCAATTGAGCCGGTGTGATGACCACGGGGCGCGAGCTCAGGCGACCGTCGGCCGAGTCGCCTGAGATCCGCGCGTCATCTGCTGCAGCGGTCGGCTGCGATCAGCTCGACGCCGCGGCGCCGGCGTCGCTGGTCTCGGCGGGCTGTTGCTCGCTCGCGTCGCTGCGCGAAGCCGGTGCATCGCCGGACTTGGCGGCGATCTGTGCATCCCCGCCTTTGCCTTCAATGACCGCGTCGGCCAATTGCTTGAGGATCAATTCGATGCTCCGCAGACCATCGTCATTGCCGGGGATCGGCAAATCGATGTCGGTCGGATCGCTGTCGGTATCGATCAGGGCGGCGGTGACGATCCCCAGACGCTTGGCTTCGCGGACCGCGTTGCGTTCCTTGCCTGGGTCGACGAGGAACATGACCTCGGGAATCCGGTTCATCGTTCGCAAGCCGTTCAAGTTGCGATACATCTTGCGATATTCGCGGTTGAGCGACGACTGCATCTTCTTGCTGTAGTTGCTCATGCCTTCGCCGCTGCGAAGTTCTTCGAGCTCTTCCAGGCGGGTCAAGCGATTGCGAATCGTGCGGAAGTTCGTCAGCGTTCCTCCCAACCAACGTTCGGCCACAAACGGCATTCCGCAGCGCAGCGCCTGCTCTTCGATCGCTTCGCCGGCTTGACGTTTGGTGCCAACAAACAGAATCAGGCTGCCGCCCGCAGCGACTTGACCGAAGTACTTCTTGGTGCGCAGCAGCCCGCGCAGCGTTTCCCGGATGTCCAGGATGTGGATCTGGTTCTTGCGGCCGAAAATGTACGGAGCCATTTTCGGATTCCACAGACTCGTGCGGTGCCCAAAGTGGACACCGGCTTCAATCATCTCTTGAATGATGGTACCAGCCATCGAAAGCTCCAAAGGCAGCGGTCATTCAGGCACAAAATCGACTCACCGTTTCAACCGGCAGCAGGGCGCGGAACGACTTTCCACACCGGCGACCGGCTAAACCTTGACTCAATCGATTCAGGGCATGTTCGCCAGCAACAAGCCACGCGAACACCCTTCGTCCGTGAGGAACGACCAGAAAGAAAGGGAATTACACCCCGCGAACCAGCAAAATTCGCGGGTCCAAAAGAATACCGCCACGCGCCGAAAGCCGTCAAGGCAAGCGGCGCGAGATTGGCACGCGCTTAAGCGCAGCCGGCCTAGATCGAGATCGGTTCGGCAGCGCCGGCGGTCACGCCCGCAGCTTCGGCCAACGCCTCGGCCTTGTCGGTCTTTTCCCAAGTGAACGTCTCGCCCTGGCGGCCGAAGTGACCTCCGGCGCTGGTGACACGAAACACCGGGCGACGCAGTTGCAGATGCTCGATGATCCCCGAAGGGCTCAGCGGGAAGTGCTCGCGCACCAAGTCGCAAAGCTTGCTGTCGGCGATCCGGCCGCTGCCCTGCGTGTCGACGCGCACGCTCACCGGCTCCGAAACGCCGATCGCGTAAGCCAGTTGCACTTCGCAGCGCTCGGCCAAGCCTGCCGCGACGATGTTCTTGGCGATGTACCGCGCCATGTAGGCTGCCGAGCGGTCGACCTTGGTTGGATCCTTGCCGCTGAACGCGCCGCCGCCGTGCCGCCCCCAGCCGCCGTAGGTGTCGACGATGATCTTGCGTCCGGTCAGCCCGCAGTCTCCGTGCGGCCCGCCGACGACGAACTTGCCGGTCGGGTTGATGTGGTACTTGATATCGCCCTTGTCCAGCTCCGGCGGCAGGCAAGGCTGGATCACTTCTTCGATCACAAACTTGCGGAGCGTCGCTTGGTCGACCTCCGGCGCGTGCTGCGTGCTCACGACCACCGTGTCGATGCGCACCGGCGTGAACCCGTCATACTCGATCGTCACCTGGCTCTTGCTGTCCGGACGCAGCCAAGCGACTTCGCCGTTTTGCCGCGCTTCGGTCAGCCGGGTGATGATCCGGTGCGACAATGCGATCGGCAGCGGCATCAACTCTTCGGTGTCGCGGCAGGCGAAACCAAACATCAGCCCCTGGTCGCCGGCACCGATGTCTTTGCCTGAACTGGCGTCGCTGTTGACGCCCTGGGCGATGTCGGGGCTCTGTGAATCGAGCGTGACCATCACGGCGCAGGTGTTGCCGCAGATGCCCATCTCATCGTCGGTGTAACCGACTTCATTGATCACATCGCGGACGATCTGCTGGTAATTGACGATCGCCTTGGTCGTGATTTCGCCGGCGATGATCGCCAGCCCCGTGGTCACCATCGTTTCGCAAGCGACGCGGCTTTGCGGATCCTGCTCCAACAGAGCATCCAGAACGCCGTCGGAGATGCGGTCAGCCAGCTTATCGGGGTGCCCCATGCTGACCGATTCGCTGGTGAACAGATAGGTATTATTGTCGCCTTTCACGCTTTTCAATTCTCCGGCAGCGGGTCACTCTGATCGATTAAGATATTCGGAACCGACAAAGCGTACTTTCTCGATGAATTATTTTCCACCGGTTTGGTCATGATTCGGCCCCCGCTCGCCCCGCCATCGCACTGGCCAGCGGCCGCTCGGCGACCGGTCTGGGCTTGGGGCCTGTCGTTTGGCCTGCACCTGCTGCTGTTCACCGCAGCGGGACTGTACGCGGCGCGCCCTCGAGAGGATGCGGCACCCGCAGGCGAAACGGATCGCCCGTTGAGCGTCGCCATCGTCCATCGCCTGCCGGACCGCCAAGAAATCGTACCAGATCATCAGCCCCCTGCCGCCGATGCTGCAGCGAATGAGGATCAGGCGGAATCACCGGTCTCGGAGCAACGGCTGTCCGCTTCGGTGCCACCGGATTTTACCCCTCCGATCGATTTAGCGGACGTGTTGGCGGAATTGACTTCGACGCCCAGTCCCCAGGCCAATCCCGGCTCACCCGCCGCCGCACTCGATGCCTCAGGCCTGCTTTCCGGTGTGGAAGCCGCGGGGCCTGGCGGCCGTGGACTGGGCGCCGCTACTGCCGGCTCGCAGGGCACCGTGACCCTGTTTGGTGTCTCCGGCACCGGCTCCCGCTTTGTGTATGTCGTCGACCGCTCGGACAGCATGAACCTGCTGGGTGGCCGGCCGCTGCGCGCTGCCAAAGCAGAACTGCGGCGGAGCTTGGCCGCGTTGACGGCCGCGCAGTCGTTTCAGATTGTGCTCTACAACGACCAGCCGCGCCCCTATCGCGCGACTGCGGCCGGACCAGTGCAGATGCTTTCGGGCGAGCCCGCTGCCATCGATCGCGCCCAGCGGTACGTCGACTCGTTTACAGCCGTCGGCGGGACCAATCACCTCAGCGCTCTACAGTTGGCGCTGCGCATGGGCCCCGACATCGTGTTCTTCCTTACCGATGGCCACACCTACAGCCTCACCGCGGCGGAAATGGCAGCGGTCCGCCGGCTGGCCGATCGCAGCGGGACGGTGATTCACGGCATCGAGTTCGGCACCGCTGCGGCGCCGCATCCCGACAGCTTCATTCGCCGTCTGGCAACCGATAACGGCGGCCAGTATCGCTACCTGGACGTCAGCACCTTTTCGGACTCTGGAAAGTGGCGCAGCGAACCCGCAGTAACCGATCACGAACCGCCGAATCTTGGTAATCTGAGCGTTCCGGCAACGAACCCCTCCTCTCAATAAACAATATGAGCTGGCAATTTTTCCTGCGACTTGGGATCGGCAGCATTTGTCTGTTGGCCGCGCCGCATGCGGCCCTGGCCGACGATCCCGAGCAAGAACCGCCCACAACCGCCGCCGAGTCCGTCCCCGCGGAGGCCGCCAGCGATCCGCCGTCCGCAGAGAAACCGTTGCCCAACGAAGCAGCGGTCCGCGACGCGCTGCGACCGGTCGCCGAGACGATCCGACAAGCCACACGCTCCCGCGCCACCGTCGAATTGACCACGCGGAGCATGATCGATGGCCGGGTCGTTGCCAGCGAAACATCGAACTTTCAAATCGCTTCGCAAACCCCGAATTTGTACCGCGTGCAGCTCAAAGCCGAACAGCAGCAACTGCAAGTCGTCTGCGACGGCAAACAAGCATCGGTGCTGCTGGGCAGCCAAGCGTATTACCAGGCCCCAGCGCCCGAGTCGCTCCAGCACGCCGTCACCGACTTGCCGGTGCCGCTGGGCCCCTATCCTGAACCGCTGATGGCGCTGACGCTGGCCGGTGTGAACGTCGCCGATTCACTGCTGAGCGACATGCAGAATCTCGAGGTGGCCAACCGCGATCCCTACGAAGACGTGCCCGCCATACAACTTCGCGGCACACAGGCCGACGGTGTGACGTGGGTGCTATGGCTGGCGACCGAGGAAGCTAAACCTCGCCCGCTGCGGATGAAGATCGATCTGACGCCGGTGGTCGTCGGCGATGGTAATGGTGAAACGGGCTTGCCGCCAAACTTCGCCTTCGAACTCGACTTCAAGTTCACACTCTGGCGGATGGATGGTGAGCTCGATCCAGCGATGTTTACCTTCAAACCGCCAGCCGACGCGCAGCAATATGAATCGCTGCAGGCTTATGCCCAAAGCATTACCGAGGAAACCACCGTCCATCCGCTGGTCGGCAAGCCCGCGCCGGATTTCACCGCCGAACTGCTCGACGGCACGCCGTGGAAACTCAGCCAACAGCAAGACAAAGTCGTCGTGCTCGATTTCTGGGCAACTTGGTGCGGCCCCTGCATCGAAGCGATGCCGGTGATCACCGAAGTCACCGGCTCGTTCGCCGATCGCGACGTGGTGCTCTATACGATTAACATCGGTGAGTCGGCCGAGGAGATCAAAGCGTTCCTGCAACGACTCAACATCGATGTGCCGGTGTTATTGGACCCCGAAGCCAAACTCGCCGATACGTACGCCGCCGAAGCGATCCCACAAACGGTCTTGATCGGCAAGAACGGCCGGGTGGAAGCGGTGCACGTCGGCTACTCCGGTCTGGAAGCGCTGAAGCAAGAATTGACACAGCAACTCACCGTGCTGGCCGACGGCGGCCAGTTGGCAGAGCCAGAAACTGAATGACTCGGTCGCCGATCGCTTTTTTGTCGCCGATCGCTCCGCCGATCGGAGTCCCCTAATATGATTAAGCAGCACAGAACATGACATTCAGCAAAATTCTATCAGCCGGCACGCGTTAGCGTCCGGTTCTCGCGAGCAATGAGCCCACTCACCGTGTTCTTTAACCGCATGCCCCTCGACGCTGCCGCCAACTTCTGTCGGCGGTTTGGCACCGGCATCCGCGCCGGGCTGGATGTTCTGCGGTTGTTGCAAAGCGAGGCCAAGCACGGTTCGCCTCGGCAGCGCGCCGCGATGCTGTCGCTGCACCAGGCGATTCGCGACGGCGACACACTGCACACCGCGATGGAGCGCCAGGGCAAGTACTTTCCGCAACTGTTGATGGCGATGGCCCATGCCGGCGAAGCGACAGGCAAGCTCGAACAGACCATGCTGACGTTGGCCGACCATTTCGAGCAACGGGTCAAACTCCGCCGCGACTTTCTGCGGCGCATCTCCTGGCCGATGTTGCAACTGTTCCTCGCGATCAACATCATCGGGCTATTGATCTACCTGCTCGGAGTGCTGACGCCTCCAACCGGTGGCGAGATGTTCGATCCAACCGGATTCGGTCTCCGCGGCCCCAGCGGCGTCGCCAAGTACTATGGTTATGTCTTTCTAACAGCGACTTTCATTTTCGGAGCGATCTTCGCCTTTCTGAAAAATTTCGCGGGCGTCCACAACCTGATCCCGCTGCTGTACCGCATCCCTGTCGCCGGGGCAGCCTTGCAAACCATCACACTGAGCCGCTTCACCTGGACACTGGCGCTGTCGTTGGAAGCCGGCGTCGATCCGATCCGCGCCATTCATCTGGGCCTGGATTCTACCGACAGTGACTTCTACCGCTCCGGCAAAGAAGATGTCGTCAACGCTATCCGCCGTGGCGCCACGATGAGCGAAGCGCTGCTGGCAACCGGCGTTTTTCCAGACGAGTTCATCACGCTCGTCGAAGTCGCTGAACTTTCCGGCACCGACGCCGAAGCGATCCATCACCTCGCCGCCGACTACGACGACCGCGCCCGCCGCGCGGTTCAAACCCTCGCCGGCTTAGCCAGCGGGATCGTGTGGGCCGGCGTGATCATCCTGATCGTCGCCTTGATCCTCCGCATGCTGACGCGAATCAGCGGCGGGATTCAGGATGCAATGCAGCCGATTTGACCACCAGCCCTTTGCACTTGTACTTAAACGCGAGTGAACGCCTGCCGCAGCAACTCCAGACTCTTGGGGATCGCCGTGCGGTAATCTTCCATCCCCTCGAACTCCAGCGAGATGTAACCGCGATACTGGTGCTTGCGGAGGATGTCTGCAATCCGCGGATAGTCCAGATCGAGCGAATACCACTGGCCGCCGCCATAGTAGGTCTTGGCCTGCACCAGGACCGTTTGCGGCGCGAGCTGCTCCAGCCGCTCATAAGGGTCATCCAAAAAATTACCGGTGTCGGTGGTGATCTGCAGCCACGGTGAATCGACGGCGTTGACGATCCGCAACAGCCCCTCCGGCGTCAGCCCCAACCCCCAGTGATTCTCCAGCCCCAACACCACGCCGCACTTCTCAGCCGTTGCCATGCACGCCTCCAGCGCATCGATCACCCATGGATAAGCATCTTCATCGGAATAGCCTTCCACCGGCGGTTCCACACCTCGATTGGCCATCAACGCGTCAAAACTTTCCGATGTGTCCCATCGGCCGGTGTTGATCCGCATCGTTGGAATGCCGAGCTGATAAGCCAACTCGATCTGCCCGATCGTCCGGTCGATATTCTGCTGCCTCAACTCGCGGTCCGGATACAGAAATCCCTGGTGGGTCGACAGCCCGATCAGCGGCAAGCCGAGCGCCAGCGCCCGCCGCTTGTAAGACATCAGCTTGCTATGGCTGAGCAGCTCATTTTGCTGTAGTTGATACAGCAATAACTCCACCCCATCAAAGCCCATCTGATCAGCGACGTCGAGACACTTATCAAAGTCCCGGAACTCGTCGTTGCGAAACCGCCACAGCGAGTAGCTTGACAGCGCAATCGGATACGTCCGCCGCGCTCCGGGGCTCGGCGGAGCCTCAGCCGGTTCCGCACCGCCGGCGCTGCTTGCCTGCGCCAGCGGTACCAGCGGCAACATGCCTGCCCAACCCAGAAAGCTTCGTCGAGACTTGTTCACAGCGAGGGTCCGATATCCAAGGAATCGATTTACCAGTTCGAACGCTGGACCCATTGTTGCATGCCTCGCTGCACGTTCGCAATCTGCGGCCAGCCAGCGGCGTGAACGCGCCGACGATGCCGCCAACCAAATGCGCTACAGGCAAAGGCACAAAATTCAGCTCGGAGACAAACAGCAGGCCGCCGGTCATAAACTCATAAGCCACCTTTGCGGCCAGACTCGCGAGCAGTGTCGCAAACAGGACCGCTTGGCTCCAGTCGCTCCGCCGCAGGCTTTCAGCACCTAGCCGCGTAGCCATCAACGAAAACAACGCCGTGTCGATTCCGCTGAGCCCTCGATAACTGCTAATCTCCGGCTGCCAGAGGATCACCACCAGCGGGATCAGCAGCGCCGAGAGCCCGATCGCCGAATAATACTGCTTGGGCCACCAGCGTTCACAGCATCCACCGAGGATACAGAACATGGCAAGGTCCCAAAACAGGTGCTCCGCCGACCAATGCAGGAGATGGCATCCAAAAATCTGATACCACTGAATCCGTTGCGGATCGGCCAGGTCAATACGGATAACTTCAGTTAACGCGGGTATAAGATAGGCCGCGAGGGTGACAACGGCGATCACCCCGGTCAAGGGAGCAGCGATCAAAGCTGAGATGGCTCGCATAGCAGCCTCGACATGGTCCAGCGGATGGAAAGCAAGCTTATAAACCACAACAGCTCGGTCCTGCGGGTCAGCCGGCGCTCGCACTGAGCGAGCGCCGACCCGGCGACAACCGTCGCACGCCGCAGGCAGTCGATCAATCGGCGACTTGCAACCTGCGACGGCGTGCGGCCAGTGCCGCTGCGGCGGCTAAGCCACCGGCGATCAGCCCGCTGAGCGGATCAATCGCTCCACCTCCGCCACCGCCCGCGCCTGAATCGCTACCGGGGGTCGCGGGAAAGAAACGGATGTCTCCGGGATTCTGCTCCGCCTGCGCTGGCGTAGCTGGCGGCTGGCCGCTGGGCGTGCCTTCCTCCGCCGCACCGCTCTCACGTACCGGCGCCGACACCAGGTCTACCGCCGCAGGTCCCAACCGCGACAGCGACTCCTCCCGCATCCGGCCCAATTCACTGCGCAGCGTCTCCCGCGCCGCCCGGTCCCGCTGCACCCGTGTGGCATTCCGGCGCTGGATTGCCCAGCGGGCATACTCGCTGTCATTTTCCAGGACGATGAACGAGGCGTACTCGCTGACGATCGAATACCCCTCGCACAGCCGCACGATTTCGTCGACCGCCTGTTGGTCTGCTCGCGCGGCCCGCATGCGATTCATGAGCGTTTGCACTTTCTCAAACGCCCACATCCGCTCGATCTCGGGATTGCGGTCGTCGGCCTTGGGGAACTCGACTTCCAGTTCCTGCTGGAAAGGCTGACCGAGCACTTCCGCCGAAAGCGTTACCTTGGCCGTACCTGCATCGCGATACCGACCGATCATCCAAATCGGAGCGCCATAATACAGATCCGGCAGTTTTTCATGCGCCAGATCATGAGCACCAACCCCCTCAACCTGAATGCGGACGTTAGTAGCCACAGGCCGCATCAGCTTTCGCCGAAACGCCTCCGCCTGCCGTTCGAAGTTATCTTGGTGAGAGATAAAGGCAGCCAACCCACCGGCCCCCTCAGCCAACTGTTTGAGCAGCGGCCGGTTGATGTCGTTGCCAACGCCGATGCAAAACACGCGCGTGCCGGCAGGAGCGTCTTGGATCGCCGACAGCAGTTCGGCCTGTTCTCGCACTTCGGTCATTCCATCCGACAGAATCACCACATTGAGCGGTCGGTCGTCCGACTTATACTTATAAGCCATCATCACTGCAGGCCGAAGCACCGTGCCACCGCGTGCCCGCTGATCCAAAAGAAAATCCTTCGCAGCTTGTCTGGACGCGTCGGTGACATCGCTGAGCGACTGAAACTGCAAGGCAGGCTGCGTGTTGAAGGCCATCACCTCAAACCGATCCTCACGACCGAGCGCATCGACAAAGCTTCCGATGGCGTTGCGCGAGAGCGAAAGCTTTCCTTCATTGGCCATGCTGCCGGAAATATCGACCACAAAGACGTAGTCCATCCCGGCGGCGACCTCTTCCAATTCCTTGCCGGCCGTCAGCGACAACATGAAGTATCCCTCTTCGTCCGCCTGCTTTGATGTGACCACATCAATGCCGGTGTGCGGCCGCTCGGTGACATAGCAAATGACGACATCGCGGCTGAGGTCGCCCGATGGCAGCTCGAGACTGGCGCGGGTGTAATTGGATGTGTGATGCGTGATCGCGAAATCATCGGCATGTGAAGGGCTTTTGAGTTCCACAATTGGAATGGCGCTTTTGACGTCCAGCGTCAGCGAAAACCTCCCCGTCGTGGTGGCGTCGATCGACCCCTGGGTGGTTGTCGCCAGAGGGTAGACATAGGTTGCCGAATTGTGATCAAAGTTGAGCTGCTGCGAATACGTGATACTCAAATGCTGCTCGGCTCCGGCAGCGATCGGAAACACCCGCAGTTCAAAGGTTTTGTAATCGACCTGCTCCAACAGACCGGGATCTTTGCGCGTGGTCTTGTAACTCTCATAGATCTGCCGGGCTCGCTTCTTCTCCACCACTTCGCCGATCATTTCCTTGCCGCCGATGAGCATGCTGAAGTTGCTCACGCTCGCTCCGCTGGGAACCGGAAAGGTATACAACGCTTCAACGATCCGGTTTTCAGTATTGAGAAACACCTGATCAACCTGCGTGACCGCGATGCCGTTGTTGATCGTCACGTGGACGTTCTGCTCTTTGACCTCGAGCTTGCCGCCAAAACCGCCTTCGGCCACTAGCAGCCCGGCCGCAGACGCGGGCGGCGGGGCGACTGTCAGTGCGAGGCAACTGCTGGCGATGACGACGGCGCAAAACCGCTGCAGGTGGCTGCCGGTAGACATGATCTCTCTCGCAGTGAAAGGAAAGGAGTGGAACGGCCTCGGTAGCTAAGCAGGCCCTGGACCACACCGCAAAACCATGGGCGCAAGTCAAACGCCGGACACCACTTAACACCATTTCAGCGGGTCCAGCAGGCCCACTCGCCGCGACATCGCAAGTACACCCAATGCACTTCCGATGTACAATCAATCCCCACGACTGCCCCACGATTTTTGCACATTTCACCCGCTCGATCTTTTGCAAGGAGCGACTCGATGGCCTGGTTCAGCACGTCCGAGCTGCGGTTTGCTCGCTGGGTGGCCGAATTGAACTACACCAATCCGTTCACCGCCGAGCGTTTGGAATTGGAGCGGCAAGCACTCGGCAAAGACTTTGAAACCGAACCGCACCCTTACTGGGCGATGGTCCACGGAGCCGGCGACAGCACGCGAGGAAATGTGCAAAAGCTGACCGCCAAGACGGAGCGGTTAATGGAATCGGTAAGACGCAAGATTGTGGAAGGCCGGGCGTCTAGTGGCGAAGAGCAGATCCTGTACGACGACTTGGTGCTTTACCTCCTGTTCTACCAGTTCTTTGATCACTGGCGCAGGCTGCACGGCGGCGGCGACTCCCGCGAGGCGGGCCAGCACTGGGAATCCTATAGCCAGCAGTTTGACCACTGGCTGCTGCTGCCCGGCGTGCAGCTCCCCAGCCGCAATGAAAAGGCCCACCTGTTTGCACTGTTCTATCAGGTTTTTCGGGCATTCTTTAATATTTTTGATTGCGTCGCCGGTCATTCCCGAGCCGCTGCGCAGCTTCGCTCCCAGATTTGGCAATCGATCTTCACCCATGACCTGCGGCGCTACCGGCGCAGCTTGTACCGCAACCTGCATGAAGTCACGACTCTCGTAACCGGTCCCAGCGGAAGCGGCAAAGAGCTGGTCGCTCAGGCGATCGGGCGTTCGCGGTACATCCCGTTTGCAGTCAAAGAGCGACGGTTTGAGGCTTCGGCTGTCGACAGCTACATCGCCCTCAACGTCTCGGCGTTCTCGGCCAATCTGATCGAATCGGAGCTATTTGGTTACGCCAAAGGAGCCTTTACCGGCGCCGAAGGGAATCGCGCAGGCTGGCTGGAAACCTGTAGCGGATGCGGCACCATTTTATTAGATGAGATCGGTGAACTCCCGCCGATGACTCAGGTCAAATTGTTGCGAGTATTACAGAACCGGCAGTACCAGCGAATGGGCGAAAGCAAGCTCCGCGACTTCCATGGCAAGATCGTTGCCGCGACCAATCGCGATCTCAAACAAGAAATTCACCAAGGAACGTTTCGAGAAGATCTCTACTACCGGCTGTGCGCCGATGTCGTCACCACCCCGGCGCTGGCCGAGCACTTGCAAGACGATCCGGCGGCGATTGGTGAACTGGTGCGGTTCATCGCCAAACGCATTGCTCCCGAAGAGGATGTGCAGTTGTCGCAGCAAATCCTGCAGTGGATCGACCAGCATCTGCCGCACGACTACCACTGGCCAGGCAACATTCGCGAACTGGAACAGTGCGCGCGGAACATCATGATCCGCAACCATTACCAACCGGCATTGTCCACCGAAGCCGTCGGGAAGCGGGAAGCAGGGTGCCTGGCCCGACAGATCGAGCAGCTTGAACTCACCGCCGATGAACTGCTGAGCCGGTATGCTCAAATCGCCTACGCCCAAACCGGCAGTTACAAACGGGCGGCCGAGCGACTGGGGATTGACCGTCGCACCCTGCGGGCACGCGCTGCGCCAGCACCCCACAAACGGGCGGATCATGACGGAGCGATCGAGACATCCGGCATACGGCGTACAAAGCGCACAACCTGAACGTGCCCGTAGAATCCAATTCTGCGGAACCGAATATTTGTCTTCGAGCCCTGTAGCCCTGTCGATGAAATGGGTACCCCGCGGCGGCAACCTAAGCCCGCCGCGAGGCCGCGATTTCCGCACACATCGTGCAGCACCCCGTTCCGTCAAGCATGCTGCCAGTCAGTTCGTTCACCTTTTCACGGATGGTTGTTGATGAAGAAGTCTCTGCTCGCTTATTTGCTTGCCGCTGGCGTGACCACGGGCTCGCTTCATGCAGAGGAGCCGTTCCCGATCCAGTTCATCGCTCTGGGAGGCGGTGCGCAAGCGGCACAGTCGGCCGAGAATAGCGATGATTACGACCGGCCGTTCGGCGTCGCTGCGATACCATCCGCCAGTGATAATCCTGCTTGTGCCTGCGAACCCGAGTATCGCAAGGTTCGGCAACATTACATCCCCACAAACTATGCACAGGCAAGTGGGCTGCTGATGCACCGCGTCGGTACCGGCCTGGATCGTGTGCTGGTCACTCAGGGTGGTGCCAGTGCAGTCGAAACCAGCGACTTGGACGACCTCACCGGCGGCTTCCAGGCCACGCTCGGCTGGCAACTGTTCGGATCGGCTCACCACGCCCTCGAACTGAGCTACTTTGGGCTTTATGACTGGAGTGAAAGCGTGACTCTCACTTCCCCTGCCAACAACCTGTCCGTTGTAGGAATCACGGGAATTACCCTTCCGAACTTCAGTTTGGCCTCTGCGGTTGATGTCGATTACAGCTCAAATCTGTATAATGCCGAGTTCAACTATGTGAGAAGCTTTTATCACCGAGGCGCGAAGATTGACTTCCTCAGCGGCTTCCGCTATGTCCACCTCGACGAGAGCTTGGGGATTACCTCCGACAACACCACGTCATTTATCATTCCACTTGTACCTGGAATTGGCACCTATGACGTCGATGCCCGCAACAATCTTTTCGGTCATCAAATTGGCGGTCGATACAGCCGGCCACTAGGCCGCTGGTCGCTACAAACCGTCGGTAAGGCGGGTGTGTTCCTAAACGATGCAAGTGTATCGCAGCGGCTCGCGGATACGTTCGACCTTCCCGGCCCCACCCCGCCGGCGCTGCTCACTCGCTCGGAAGATGATCGCTCGATTGCGGCCTTGGGAGAACTCGGAATCTTTGGACGCCGGCAGCTCACCGACACCTGGGCGCTGCGAGTCGGCTATCAGGCGACAGGCATTGGCGGCGTAGCATTGGCGACCAACCAGACGAATCCCCTGCAGACGGCGACCGATTCAGGGATTGACGCCAACGGTTTCTTCTTCATGCACGGCGGTGTCTTCGGACTCGAAGCGGCTTGGTGATCTCGGGTTTTGGCGCCGCCTACTCCTACAGTGCTCATGAGAACGGCAGTGGCGCCACCTGAGAGCTCTCCACGCAACCAACGCCAGGCGATGTTGTTGGGCGTCGCGGCGGTCGTCCTCTGGTCGACCGTCGCGACGGCCTTTAAATGGTCGCTACAAGCGATGACGCCCACGGCGCTGCTCGCCTGGGCCAGTCTCACTTCGCTGCTCGTGCTCAGCGTATTTATCAGCGTCCAGCGGCGCTGGGGCGAAGCCGCTAGGACCTTTCGCCAGCGGCCAGGGCTGTACCTGCTGCTGGGTACGCTCAATCCTTGTCTTTACTATTTGGTTTTGCTGCGCGCCTATAACTTGCTGCCGGCCCAGCAGGCGCAGCCGCTCAATTACACCTGGGCGCTGACCCTCTCACTGCTCGCCGTCCCGCTGCTCCAGCAAAAGCTCACGCTGCGCGATGCCATTGCGCTGCTTGTCGGCTACTGCGGCGCGGTCGTCATCGCCGCCGGCGGCAACCCAATGGCGCTGCAGGTGATCAGCGGCACCGGGGTCGCGTTGGCACTCGGCAGCACCATTGTGTGGGCACTGTTCTGGATTCTCAACACCCGGGCCACCGCGCCGCCAGCGGTCAGTTTAGTGCTCTGCTTCGCCGTCGGTACACCGCTGGTGTGGTTAATCCTGCTGCTTGAAGGCCACGCCACGCTGCCGAGCCTCCGCGGTTTTGCCGGCGCCGTCTATGTGGGCGTGTTTGAAATGGGCTTGACCTTCATGCTCTGGCTTGCCGCGATGCAGCGCGCCGAGCAGGTCAGCCGCGTTGCCAACCTGATCTTTTTGTCGCCGTTTCTCTCGCTGTTGTTGATCCACAACATCTTAGGCGAAACGATCCGGCCCTCGACCTGGATCGGACTGGTGCTGATCGTCCTCGGCGTCGCCATCCAACAGCGTCCCGCGCAGCCAAGCGATTGAAATGCTGAGTCTTTTACGATTCAGCGAGAGACGATGGCTTGGTCCAGCGTTCCGGCCGCCGCTCCGCACGCTCTAAGCACCCTGCCAAGTATCTTTTGGCTGAACAAACTCGATGGTTCTGAATCCTTGAGGATCGAGATTCTCTTTGGCTCAGTCGAGCAGGTCTTCATGCCGAAGGCGTTTGAAGCGATTGCCTCGGCCGTTGAAATCACGTCTTCATCCAGTTGCTCACCAAGACTCTATCGAGGAGATACTATGTGCTCGTATCCGCCAATCTGAGCAACACGCCAGCACGCGAACTTAGCACGGCCGCTCTGGAACGCATGCACGTGGGAGGCTATCGAGCCATCCATGAGGGTACGGCAGAATCAGAGGGTTCTTTGAGGATTTTGGTAGCCTCCTGTCCTAGAGCGGGAACCGCTGTGGCTATGGGTGGCACGCTCAGAGCCCCAGCGACGGGCGTGGGCACTGGCACCTGATACCGGGCCGACGACACATTCCCTGGCTATCCTGCAGTTCTCTCAGCACGCCCTTCGTTCCTCAGGGCCGTGCCACCCAGAGGACTAGCGTCCACGCCTCAGGTGATGAGCCAAAAAGCTCACGGAAGAACCAAATGAGAGAAGGCACGCGCGACCAAAGTCGCGCGTGCCTCCATGAGTTAGGCAGATTGTAGAGGGACAGCCAATTAGAAGACAAAACCTGTCATCAGCGAGAAACCGATCAGGTCAAAGTCGTGTCGCCCGCCTGCCGCGGTCGCAGTCCCCTGTGTGGTGCCGATACCGCTGAGGTATGGCGGCAAGTCGGCTCCTGTCACGTCTACGAACGTCGGACCGGCAACGCCAAAGTCGCCAGCCGTGGCCGTGGCCGATGCCTCGCCACTGTCGGCCCTCCAGAACTGGTACTCAAACGCGCCTCGGGCAAACATTTGCCCATTGAGGAACCGCACATTACGTGACCACTGCAGACCAGCCTGCAGCTCAGTGATGTACAAAGTTTCCCGGGCGCTGACGAGGTTGGCGGCGCTGACGGTTTCGCTGCCGTAAAATCCATCATAAGCCGCATCGGCTTGTGCGTAGCTATTGGCGGTGCCCCATAGGGTCGAATTACGAGCCGAGGCGAACAGAGAGAAATTGCTACGCCCCAGCGGCCGCAGCCCCGTTAGGCTGCCCGTGAACCCGGTCCCATGGAACGACGCCTCTTGCAACGTCCCCAGCGAGTACATGTTGTTTGAAATACCGTTAAGCGCCCCGGTTTCGATGCGTCCAATCGCCGAGTTGGAACGCTCGTGGTCGAACTCGGCGTAACGAGCGCCCAGGGTTCCCAGCAGGTTCCAACCGAGGAAGCCAAAGTCCTTGGTTCCCTCCAGATCGACTGTGTAGGTCTCGAACCGATCGGACCCCGCGGTTCGGTCAAGAATCCCAAACCGGGGATCGAATCCACCTCCCGGAAAGCCGCCGATGGCGTCGTACATGGCAACCGAATTGTCCATCTCCCAGTAGCGCCCCTGGATCCCGAACCCATGGTCACCGACGATTCCGAGCGTCAAACGTGGAGCGCCTGTCAGTTGGTCAGCCTGGTCAAAATCCGTCCCCAACGCCGCCGCATCACCCAAGGTTCCCGCTCCCCAGAACCATGCATCCGGGTCGAATAATGGCTCACCAATCCCCGTGTCGAGAGGAATCACCAGCGTTGGCGTGGAGCTAGCCAGACCAAAGCTCGTCGGTGCGACATCATACTCGCGCGACAAAAAGGTTGCTTCGGCGCCAAAGTACATGCGTGGACCACGCGTCTTCGCCACCCGCAATCTGCCCGCGTCATCGCACGGCGGCGGACAACTTAAGCAAGTGGACGCAACGTTGCTTTCACACACCACACATTCTGCGGCATCTGCCGCAGTCATCGTGAAGGCTGCCAACGTAGCGAGTAACGCTGGGAGCGGGGCCCGCTTCAGTGATTTCAATGGAAACTCCTTTTTCCGGCTCGACGACCGCTGGTCACCTTCGACCGTGAAAGGCGGACCAAACGCGTAGCACCTGATGCCACCTTGATGGACTACATCGCTTTCATCCGAAAAAGCGACTCACGTCCCCCCCTGTCATCGACGAAGCGGTTGTAAGAGTCGAAAAAATCCCGTGCATAGCGGACACGCGGCAATTTACGATTGTTCAGCACGACACGCACGATCGTGTTGTTCGACACAGACTGTCGCACCCAGCGCTGATGGACCGAGCGCTGGCGATAGGGTTAGCACGTGCCGGTCACGCCTTGGACGGCGACACCGTGTCTTCATCAATCACGACTGACGTCGACTGCACATTCAAACGCGTGATCCGATCGGTCACGACGTGGTACTGAGGGCCTTGCGAATGATTGACTTCAACCCAGTCGCTGGCCCGGTCGAGCAACCGGCGACAGTCCGGACTGAGATGCGTCAGATGCAACCGCTTGCCGTGCTGTGCGTACTTTTCCGTCACCCAGTTGATCGCCTCCAGCCCGGACTGATCATAAATCCGCATATAATAGAAATCGATGACCACATCATCCGGGTCATTTCTGGGATCGAACAAATCTTTAAACGACGCCACCGATGCAAAGAACAGCATGCCATGCAATTGACAACGCTTGCGGCCAAACTCATCCGTTTTGATGTCGGCAGCGATATGGCTGCCATGCTGCCAAGCGAATACTAAGGCAGAGGCGATCACACCGATGATGACCGCAGTTGCCAAGTCATGCATGACCGCTGTGTAACCTGCGACCAGCACCATCACCAAGTAGTCGGCCCTGGGAACCTTGCCAAACGTCTTTAGTGATGACCATTCAAATGTGCCGATGACAACCATGAACATCACCCCCACCAGAGCAGCCATCGGAATCATCTCGATCCACGGCGCTAAAAACAATACAAACATCAGCAAGCAGACCGCGGCAACCACCCCCGACAAGCGACCACGCCCGCCGGAGTTCACGTTGATCAGCGACTGACCGATCATGGCGCACCCGCCCATCCCGCCGAACAGCCCGCACGTCACATTGGCAAGGCCTTGGCCGATGCACTCACGATTGCCTTGCCCGCGGGTTTCGGTGATTTCGTCCACCAGGCTGAGTGTCATCAGCGATTCGATCAGCCCCACCGCTGCCAGAACGAGGGAAAAGGGCAGAATAATCCAAAGTGTAGCCAGGCTCAGGGGCGGCAATACGTAGTCCAGCAGAAACAACCTCGGCAAGCCGGCGCTTAAGGTCACGGAGCCAGCAGTCAATCCGGCAAGCGCCTCCTGCACCACCTGCTCGGTCTCCGCGACGGCGACAATCGCTGAGTCCGCGACCAATCCGACGCGCAGACCGGCTGCGACTTTCGCCTTCTCGTTGGTCAGCAACATGTCGCCGACCGTTAGCACCACTCGCTGTTGGTTCTCCGCTGCCCACTGCGGACTCAAAGTGCTGTTGAGCGCCGCGGTGATGGCTGTGACCACTAAGATCGCCGCCAAGGAAGCTGGAACGGCACGGGTGAAACGCGGCAATTGCCAGATGATCGCCATCGTCACCGCGATCAAGGCGAGCATGATCCACAGCGCAGGGCCCTGAATGTAAGTCAGTTCACCAAGGCTGCTAACGGTCTGAAAACTTCCAAACTGGGCGCAAAAGATCACGATCGCCAGTCCGTTCACAAATCCAAGCAAGACCGAGTGCGGGACCATCCGAATGAGTACCCCGAGCCGACCGATTCCGACCAGAATCTGGAACAAACCGCAGAGAATGACAGCCGGGAACAGGTACTCGATGCCGTGCAACGCGACGAGCGAAACCACCACCACGGCCATCGCTCCGGTCGCACCGGAGATCATGCCCGGCCGCCCGCCGCAGATCGCCGTGATCAAACCAAGGAAAAACGCGGAATACAGGCCGATCACCGGAGAGACACCGGCGACGAAGGCAAATGCCACCGCTTCCGGAACCAAGGCTAAGGCCACCGTGATTCCAGAAAGCACGTCGGCCTTGAGATGCTGACGATTGGGTACAAAATAACTGAGCATAAACAGAACGCTAGACCGGTGCATTAACAATAAGGATGGGGAAACTTAAGAAGCTCCGCGCGGATCACTAAAGTCCGCACCGAGACGTGCCATTGCATCTCATGAAGCCATGAGCATCAAGCCGGCAGCTTAGAAAGTCTTCAGGTCGGAAGACTGGCGCGCGGCGACAGCAAAGAGAAAGGGGGCTGATTGAGCATGCTGCCGCGAAGCATAGCAAAGCGGCAGGACGATGGCAACCTTCGCGGACGACGCGCCTCGTTCAACCTGCTGTGGGCGGTGCACATTCAGTCTGCGGCCGATAGCGACACAGTCTGCACGAATGAACTTCGAAAAGCACCTCGCAGCGGCATCCCGGAGCCATCCAAACAGGCCGAGCGGAGGAGCTTCGAGTTCGGAGATCCGTCCCAGCCGCTCCCAGTGAATGACGACATTCCCGCGCCTAGTGTTGCCGCAAACCGTCCACCATCACCACCGGAGCCTCGGCAGACCGAGACACCGCCGGAGCAAACCGAGCGGTGGCAGGAGGTGAATGCTTACGCGACCACTCTTACCGCGGCGCCAGCAATCGCGCCTTATCCGACCGCGCTGCCGCTGACACGCTCATACCCCGTTCTCGAGATCACGGCGCTCGTTTGCAGGTGGCTTGGCTACATCGTGCTGGTCCTCGCCGCAGCCTTCATCCTGCTCAGTTTTCTTCTAGCGGTGCTGAGCGGACTTCGCACCGACGTCGGATTGTTGCCATCGCTTGGGTTTGGGTTGTTCGGATCGATCCCGACGTCCCTCGGGGCATTGTTCGCCGCAGCCATTTTGATCATGAATGCCGAGATGATCCAGTTGGGAATACACGTCCAGGCCAACACGCTCGCCACCGCTCACGCTGTCCGGCATTGAGTTGACCAGCCGCTGCGCGAAGCGGTTCGGACGAGCGACAGGCGGTTACTGGATGCGGCCGACACCGCCGCAACGGTTGCCCCAGACTGGGGCAACGAGAGTCTTCATTGGCAAGAATTGGCATTTTCGCCAGTCGGCCCCAATGAGGCCGAAAACGCAAAAAACCACGGTAAAACCGTGGTTTTCAGCGATGGGCAATACTGGATTCGAACCGGTGACCTCTGCCGTGTGAAAGCGGTCACCTGGAAAACGAGCCTGAATTGCCGACGCGATTTCGCCCCGTGTTTTACGGTAAAAACTCACGAATCGGTGTCAGGCACCAGCCTACCATTGTGCAACGATTGTTGCAACAGAATGCGTCTATTCGGAGTAGTTTGTCGCCTGCCGGGCAGTTGCGGCGGTCACGAAAGAAGCCGGCCAGCACCACAGTTCGGCGGGAGGCGTTACCAGCGACTGGCAAAAAAAGAAGGCCAGCCTTGCGGCTGACCTTGAACAAGACGCCGGAATGCTTGTCTTCGCATAAGTTCCGGCGTCTGCTTGAGCTGCTCATGTCAGCCCAAGTCTCGCTAGCCCCTTGCGGGGAACGCTAGTAGTATCGGTCCTTACCGCGCACGAATCAAGTCCGACATGCCGAGATAATCCAGAATCGCCGATCGGATTGCATTCAGATCGGCTTGGTGAAGCTTGGGGGCGATGTAACGCCGGGCACCGGTTCGCGGATCCTTGATTTTGATCCGGTCAAGCCTCGCAAAGCAGACGGTTGTCAAGCAATCGCACTTGGCCCAGCAATCCTTGCCTTGCATGCTCTGGGGCAGATGCTCGCGACTCATCATTGCGTGCCATGGTTCGATAGCCGTCGGCACTGTGTTCGACAGCGGGACAACGGTGCAAAGACCTGAATTTGACGATTTCCGAGAGATTACAACCACAGGCCGTTTCTTTACCATCTCCGGCACCATTTGATGGTTGAAGTCGCAGATCAAGATCGATCCGTATCCGGGATGAAATTGCAGCAATGCCCACGCCTCCCAACGATGCTAGCGACACCTTTTTCCCCGAAAATCGTAGCCGCCGTAAACTGCAGACGCTAGGCGAGTTCGGGAGCGATGCACCTGCCACCAATGGAAAAAGCCGCCCAACATTGCCGGGCGGCTCATTGTCGATATGGGATTTCCCACTTCGGTGCCGATGCCGGAATTCCCGATATCCGAAAACCTACGCCGTCACGGCTTCCCTGGTCGCCTCGGCATCCTCCCAGCCGATTTCCAGCTCGCCCCCCGGCTCCGCTCCCTCGCTGAATGCTCCGCAGCCGCTACAGACCTTCGGGCTCTTGCGGAACGCACCGATCGCCCTGCCGGCCCGGTAGCCTTTGTGGTCGTCCAGGTATTGCCGGCCCAGCTTCTCGTCAGCGGTGCGGCCGAGCCGGCGGATCGCTATCCCGATGGCGGTGGTGATCGACTCGTGGTCAGGGTCACTTGCCTGCTCCAGCCGGTGCCACGCGTCCAGCAGCTCGAGCAACTCCGCATCGGTCAGCCCTTCGCGGCGGTGCAGGTCCGACAGGATTCTCGACACCGGGCGGTAGTCGGTCAGGATGCCGGTCTGCTGGCCGTGCCGCACCCGCACGTAGCTCTCAAATACCGTCATCACCTGGCGACGCGCGCCAAGCCGGTCGCCTGAGAACATCACGCGGCGGATCAATGCGAGTTGCAGCGGCAGAATCCGGTGATACTCCTTCACTCGCTGGGCTGCCCTCTGGCGACGCTCCTGCCGCCTCTTGGCTTCCTCGCTCATCGCCTCCACCACGGCGGCTGACCGCTCATCAGCGAAGTTCACCGGCTCGCCACAGTGCAACCCCTGAGCAACCAGCGGACGGGCTGCCTGGGCGGCGATGGCATCGGTGAGTTGCTTGGCCCTGGCATCCAGGTCGACCGGCCCAGCCGTCGCCTCCGGGGCTGCAACCCCTTCGGATGGCTCATCGGCCGCATTGACCGCCGGAGCCTCCTGAGCGGCTTCGGTGGCCTTCTCGTTCTCGACGCGCTTCGTTGCACATGTCTGGCAGAGAGTCGCGGGCCAGTAGCAGTACAGACGCGCTTCAGGTCCGCCGCACTGCTCGCAAACAGGTTTGATCGTGATCGTCATCGTATGGGTTCCTTGGTGCCGCCTGCAGGTACGACAGGACGGCGGGTGATGTATTTGGAGAAATGCCAGCCAGCGGTCTTGTGATCACACTGGCCAGCGGAATTGACAGCAGGGGAGCCTATGCTTCGGCTCGCTCGGTCCAGCCTTCATCAGCGGCGAACTGCCGGAACTTGGCGATCAGGCTTGTTGCTCCGCGTCGCTGGGCAGCAAGACGCCTTGCTAGAGCCGTACGGGCTTCTTGTTCAACACCGTCAGTGTCGATTGTCTGAGGCAGCAGGGACTGACCACGCACGCCCAGAAATCGGCTCCGGTTGTATCGCTCCTTCTCGCTCCAGCCGGACCGAATGCTCGCAGTCATCGCCGCAATCTCGCTGGGCGAAGGATCGTTGACCAGCGCCACGACGTTACGGCAGTTAAAAAACTCCATTTCGATCAACGAGCCATCGGGGGCGAAGTATTGTTGCTTCTTCATGCCGTCACCTCGGCCGCTTGGGCGATCTCATCCTCGCCGGCCGCCTCTGGCCCCTGCGTCCCTGCCGCTTCTCGCTCAGTCCAGCCCTCAACCATGGCATGGCGACGAATGGCGGCGATTGTGCTGAGCCCTGGAGCTGCCGCGTTCACCTTTACGGTCAAAACGTCCTCGCCATCGGCAAACAGCGGTGCCGCGTTGTCGTCGGCAATCCAGACCACCAAAAGCTTGCAGGCGACTAGCAGCGGCTGGGCGTTTGCCTTCGTCGGTGCCAGGGCGTTGGCGCGGTCTAGTTGCTGGCGAGCTGCTTGGCTCACCGCTCCGCGGTTCCACAGCTTGAGCGGGACCGTCTGCGGCTCTGGCGACGCGTCCACCTTGCCCGATAGCTGAACCCATGCAAGCCGCTGCAGGACGCCCAGCAGGGCCTTCGCCATGATTGCGGCATCTTGGGCCGATGACTCGCTCAGCTCATCGGCCGCACGATAGGCGTCATCCAGTGCCCGCAGCATCGACATGCTGCACCCTCGCACTTTGGCGACGCGCGGCAGTCGTCGCGTCAACTCCTGGCGGACTCGCTGCGCGTCAGCAAACGGCCGCAGCCCCTTTGGTTCCATGTTGACCATGGGATTACCTTGCCACGAACCTGTATAGTCCGTGAATACGTGCAGGTGCCCGAACATGATGTTTGAAACACTGGGGAGTGCAGGGGCGCTCTCTCGCGGCCTACGCCGGTCACCGATTGCCACCCAGCCAGCCGAAGCCGACCTTACCACCGTTGCCGATGGCTACTCATCACGTCCGGGCACTTGCACCGCTTTTTGTTTTCCGTAGAAGGTCCCCTTGGCGACCGGCACCCGCGAAGCGAACGCGTCAAAGTGCAAGTCTGCCATCGCAGCCGGTTTCAACGCCAGTTGCGATGCGGCAAAGGTAGTCGGTCTGCCGGGGCGGTGTCAAGCGAATTGCTGGACCGCTCGCAAACCGCGGCGAGCCGGGTGACCATGAATCCCCTACCGAGTTAGTATGTTCTTTCCACCAGTGAGGACAGAACAATGCAAACCAGGCCCGGCAGACACGCCTGCGGCACCTGCGGGGAAGTGATCAGGATCCCGCTGGCGAAATTTGGCAAGGCGATGAATTGCCCATCTTGCGGCGATCTGTTCCGGGCGCCGCAGCTCGTCGCGCCCAGGAAGACCAAGCGCCGCAGCATGTCTCTTTTAAATCTCGCGACCCTCTGGGTGGTGATTACGCCGAGCCTCTGGCTTCCTGCCAGCGTCGCAATGCTGGTCATCTTCATCGCATCCATTTTAACCGTTGGCCTGTGTGCTGGAGTCGTTCGGCTGATTCTGGGGCTGTGACAATGAAAAACGCCGCCTTCCCTACTGGAGAAAGCGGCGATGGACTTATAAGACTCGGCCGACGATCAAAGCACGCCGGTGATCAACTGCCCCATTTCAGGGTAGAGGATGAACTCATTGGTTTCGTGCCGCACACGAATGAAGTCGCTGCGGACGTCCTCATCGCGATACTCTTCGACGACACCGACCAACGGGTCACCGCCTCTCATCCTCGACCCGTCGCCTCCCCAGTGGAAAATGCGGCCCAGGCAAGGCTCTTTGAAGTCGTTGGTTTCCGCTGCCTTGTGAACCATCGCCACGGTCTTGGGAAACACCGTCTCAAGCACGGCATCCTTCGCACGGTTGGCGGAATTACCAATCGCGCCGGCAACCACGACTTGACGAAGGTCGAACACCTCGGCCAGCTTTTGTAGGTTGACGTCTCTCGCCAGCGTTCGATCGCCAGCGCCGAGTGATGAAATGCGATCAAGGATCGTCTTGCAGTTTCGCAGCTTTCGATACACCGGCAGCGAAATTGTCAGAGTGTCAGGCATGATGCCGGTGCGGGCCCATACCGCCATCACGGCGGCTTCGATGTCAGCCGCTGGATCAGCGGTTGCGAGCACGTCCCACTTCGTCGCCGTCGCAACCTTCTGAGCAGACGGCAGGTCGGTAATCGCCGCCTTGATAACTCGCTTGTCGAGATTGTGCAGCAACTGCTCCCAGGCTCTGCTGGTGGCGATCTCGTCTGCGGTGTCAGACTGACCATTGAGATAGTCCGCATACATTTCCCGCTCGCGGTCATCGATCCGCTCCTTCCAGCCGTGCTCCTGCGTCTGGTAGGAGCGATCTTCCAGGTCGTAATCGCCCTCGTTGTACCCGCCACGCGGCGCCCGCTTAGTTTCGGCGTCCTTGTTGGCCAGCAGGCTCTTGAGCGTGATCACCCCGAAGGTTCCCGCCGAACGTCGGACTTCAAACCCTGGCAGGATTCGAGTTGCCACGTAGCCACGGCGCTGGATCTCAAGGTCCAACTGGGAGAATGTTCCGAGGTCAGGCCGCAGGGTTGGGCCGGTACGAGTGAAATCAGGCATTGGTCAAAATCCAAATATCAAAGGGTAGTTGTGATGCAATCGCCCAGGCCGAAATTGGCCCCGGAGATCGAAAGGCAAACGCCTTGAGTGGCAAATAAAGCGGTCGCGGCAGCGTCTAAATCAGGTCCTACTGTTGGCAGCCGCCACCATTTCGCGGCGGATCTGTGGATACATCTGGTTGACCTGCTTCATTGCCTCTCCGCGGTCAATGCCATCTCGCTTCTGCAGTTCAGCAACCTTGTTCCAGTAGGCTGCCATGGCAGGGTTTTGCGCGAGGCTCTGCTGTCCGCCTGCCGTTGAACTGTCGTTTTTAATCATCGTTCGTCCTTTGCCCGTCTGGGCGGTTCAGAATTGGCGGGAGTCATAAAGACCCCTCCCGCCCTGTGGGCCATGTGAGGAAGTGCCGCCCTCAGCGGATTTGCACCGCCGATCGCCAGTTTTTGCATGGGCCGATACCAAAAAACCCATTTTTTGCACCGTCCAGGCGGCACCGAAAAAACCGAAAGTTCGTGTTCAATTCGTGGCGAAAATTGGTTCATCCTGGGAGTAAGAAAGGGAGCACGGATACGCGACTGTTCCCTTAGGACTCCCTCCGGCGATCAGCCCCAGGAAGGACCCGGAGAATTGCCAGGCCTACCCCCAGTAGTGCTGGTCAAACGTCAGGTGCCCACCTCGCCGCTTGCAACGCTCCTCCTCGGTCCATGTCGCTTGAATCTCTTCGCATGCTGCAGCGATCTCGTTAGGTGTTGGGAAGAACTCAATGCGTGGATCGGCCATGAGCCCACTGCGGACGTCGGCCTCGGGCGGTGGTAATTCAGCGGCCATCAAATCCTCTCGAACGGCTGCGGCTTGGTATTGGTCTCGATCCGCTGAATGGTGCCGTGCATCGCATGGGCAGCATTGAGCTGGTTGTTCGCCAGTCGTTCCAGCTCACGGGTATTGATCAGCTCACGCTGCTGCCTCGCCATCAGTCCGGCCAGACGCTCGGGCATCTGCATGCTGGCGGCGAGCTGCTGCCGGGCGTTCTCAACCAGCGGAACAGCCCATTGGTTTTCGGGGGCGAGTTGGCTGCCACCGGCGGCGTTGCGGCGCAGGGAATCAAGGGCGGCCTGTGTGCCTCGCATGGCGACGGTGTTGCGTGGATCGTCGGCACCGGTGCCCGCGGTCTTAATGTCTTCCTCATAAGTTTCGCGGGCCTTAGCCATCGCCCGGGTGGCGGTGCTGCGATCGATCGCGCCATCACGCAGCAGCCGACTGATACGGGTGGTCTCTGCACCGAACTTTTCCAGCGGAGTCTGCAGCGACTCTTCGAGCTGCTTGCCTTCGCTCCGCAACTGCTCCACGCGAGAATCGCGATCGCCCCGGGCTTCGTCCGTTGCCTCGCGTGCTTGGTCGCGGGTGAGCTGTCCGGCGCCAGCCATACGCTGGATCTCGGCGAGTTGCTGCGAGAAAATCGCCAGCGGTGATGCACCATTCTCGAAGTCGCGGTCACCCTGTTTCTTCAGGCCGTCCAGCATCGACTTGGTTCGGCGTTCCTCCTCTTCGCGGGCTTCCTTGAGGGCGCGGCGCTGGTCCTGCAGGGCTTTGATGGCGGCAAGTTGCTCATCGTTGACGCCCTTTAGCTTGAGGCTGTAGAGGTCGTTGGCATCGGCCCCGATTTCCATTTCGCGGATCTCGTTCTGCAGTTCAGCGATACGATCGCGGGCGGCGTCGGCGGCAGCCTTCTCCGCGTCGGCCTGTTTCTTGGCGGCCTCTGCGCGAGCGATTTCCGCGGCTCCGCTGCCGGCCTTCAGTCCCACTGCAGCGGCGCGTGCATCGAGTTCAGCGCGGGCTGCCTCTTGCTCTTCTTTGGTTCGCTTAGCCTGCTCAGCGGCCGCATCGGCCTCCTTCTTGAGGCTGGCGATCTCGGTCTTGGCAGCATGAATCTGCCCACCCAGAAAGTCACCGCCGCCCATGTAGGACTCAAGAATTGAACCGAGCGACTCACCCGAAAGGATTTTGCCAAGGATGGTTGGGATCGATGAAAAGATGTTCCAGAGAACCGATACAAACTCGACGTTGAACCGTTTGAAAATCTCCCAGATCCTGGCGGGCATCGACTTGAACAGTCGGATCGTCTCTTGCACGCCCATGAAGAACAGCAGCTTGATGCCTGCCCAGAGAATCTTGGCTGCGTTGGCGTACTGGCCGGCGGCGAGTGCCGACTTGAGTGCGGAGGCGACCTCTTTAACGACACTGATCACGCTCATGAACGAGCTCTTGACGTACTCCCAGGCTTCGCCAAGCAGGCCGGACGAAACCCATGCGGCGGCAACCGCGGCAGCCACAACGCTGATTGCTGCGGCAACCGCGATGGCAGGAACGAGGAACTTGACGAACGGCGCCGCCAGGATTGCGTAGACAGACGAAATGATACCGCCGGCGGTGACCCACGCGCCGGACAGGATACTTGCGGCGGCGGTCGAAATGCCGGCAGCAACCGCAGACCCGGCGAGCCCACCGCTGAGCAGGGACGATGCCGCGGCTGCGATGGTTTGGGCGGTCGATACTGCAAGGGCGGCGATCGACTGGCCAGTTAGCGCAGCCGATACCAGACCGGCACCAACAGCAAGCACCCTCGCCCCAATCGATGCTGCGACCAGCCGGCCAGCAAGCAAGCTGGTAGCGACCTGAGCGGCATCGGCAGCCAGCATGTAACCGCCGATCGCAACTTTGCCCAGCACAAACACGTTGGTCAGCGCGAGCATCGCCGTGCGAGCAACCGCAGCGGCTGCAGCCCAGGCGAGCGATGCGGCGCGGGCTGCGATCGCACGGGCGCCGTAAATTGCGACAGCTTTGTAGGCGGCGGCAGTTGCAATGGCGACGGCCCACATCGCCGCTTGTGTCGCAATCCATGCTGCCGTTGCGGCGACAATCGCCGCACGAACAACACTGTAGGCCACGCCCAGGGCCGTGATCCCCGTGCGAGCAATCCCCACCACGGCATTGACCGCTGCGACTGTGCGAGAAACCACCATCATGCCAGCGCCCACAGCGGCAGCAGATGCGGCTGCGGTGACCCACGACGCAGCCAATCCATCGGTGCTTGCGGCTGTCGCCCCCAGGACGGTAATCATCTGAGCCACAGTGTCGATCGCCGGAGCGATGACAGCCATCAGTTCGTTTCCCAGCGGCAGGATGGCACTGATAAGCGTGTCGCCAATACGAGCGATCCGGGCAGTGAAAGTATTGGATTGGGCGGCCATGCCACCGAAGAACGTCCCGCCGGCGCTGGTCATCGAAACGAACGCCTGCTCCAGGTGCCGGAATTCAACCAGGCCATCGGAAACGAGCTTTCGTACTTCGGTCTGATCGACACCGAACTGCAGGGCGATCTCCTGAATGACCGGAATCCCGCGGCCGGTGAGCTGGTTGATGTCTTCGCCCTGGAGTCGCCCTTGCACCCGGTTCTTGCCGTAGATTTCAGCCAGCTCGCCGATGGTCATCCCGGTGGCAGTGGCGATGTCACCCAGCATTCGCAGTTCGCCCGCCATCGTTTGGGGAGCCGAGCCGAACGCCAAGAGCTTTCGCCCCGCATCGGCCAATTCGACAAACCCAAGCGGCGTTTCCGTAGCCAGGTCTCGCAGCTTTTCTAGCGTTGCAGCGGCTCGCTGCGTGTTGCCGATCAGCGTGTTATAAGCCGTGGTGGTTTGCTCCATCGCAGCCGCGTATTTGAGCGGCATGGCGATCATGCCACCCATCGCCGCACCGCCAGCCAGGAGCGTTGCTCCAGCGGTGGACAGCGACGACGTGAGCCCAGACAGCTCCGACTGTATTTTGCGGACGCCCCGCTCGACGGTGGACTTCAGGCCCACCTCAACAAAGGCGCGGCCGGCTCGGACTTCTCTGGCCATGGGTTGCGGACTCTTACAACAGCGGGAGCGGTGCGCAGTGGATTAAATACTGGGAGCCTGTGGAGCTGGCTCTCGTGACGAACTCAAGGTTGCCTCCAGTCGATCGATACCCTCCTGAAAGGATCGATCCATTTCCTGCTCGGCCTTCGCAAGCAGACGGTCGATAGCGTCGCTCACTCCCTTGGACTCGATTTTTGCAACGGCAATCTCCTGAAGCTTTTTTCGCGCACTGGTGGTGCGCTCGACCAGTCGCGACAGGTCACCTCGGCCCATCCGGCCAAAGAACGCAGCCAGCGCCTCGCGCAGCGACTGGCAGGCCGCATCGTGCACCGCAGCATCAGCCAGCCGCCGGTCGAAGTCCTCGACCGTGATGCTGATTTCTCTCATCTGCGTGTTGCAGATGCCCGCCAGTACATCGAACTCCTTAAATGGATCATCGACGGCACTTTGCAAGGATTGAGGTTCAAGGATGTCGACCCCGGCTTCTTCCTTAAGTCTTCGTGCGCCGGCGATCGTAATGGCGAGGTCCCAAGAATGGCCTTCAATGTCAGTAAACTTTGGCATAGCTGCATTTGGTTTGAGTGTTGAATGAAAGAAAGTCGCTAAATAACTTGCCGTGGGCTGTAGGCTGCCGATCAGCCGAGCGCGTAATAGTTCCTCGCAGCGTCCGCGGCCAGCTCGGCGGCTTCATACTCAGCTCTTGCGGCCTCGATCGCCGGGTTTATCTCCAGTTCGATCGCCTGGTTCCATCGCTGTTTGATCACCTCCCATTCGGGAGTGAACTCACGATGCGAAACGGAGCCATCCCACCCAATAACATCCGTTACTGCTTCCGGGCAAAAATCCTGAATGCGCCGCATTTGATAGTCCCGGTTGAGCACACCAACGGGCTGCTGAAGATTCAGCAGCTCATCCTTCCGAGACTGCAATTCGTTCATTCTGGCGTAAGGGCCTTTATGGGCGTCGCTCTGCATTCGATCCGCACGTTCGCGGATGTGCTGCGGACAGTGCTTTTTAAGTTGCTCAAGTGCATGAGACTGTTGCTCGACTCGCTGCTGGGCCAGCCTTGCTGCCCGATCGTAGCCAGGGAGCTTTGCCTGCAGTTCCGCGACCCTTGCCGTTTCAGACTTCAAAACATCAGTAGCGGCCTCAGCCTCAGCTTGAGTGGCCTCGCGGTCGGCCTTCGACCCCGCAATCGCCTCGAAGTAAACGACCGTCTGCATTCTGCTTAGCTGAACCTTGACCTCCTTTTCATCCCATGAAACGAGCTTTTGGAAATGGTCCAGCTCTGCGACTGTCGCTCGGTCACGGCCTTCAGCGATGATCGCCCGCAGCAGGGCGTCAGCTTCCTCAAAGGTGGTTTGGAACTGATCCTGGATATCAGAGAGCATGGCGAACTGACTTTTAGTTCTGGCCATTGGGAGAAGCCTTACAAGAAACTGGCTCGAGCGATCTATAACCTGCCGGACAGCCTACCGAAGACGGCGCGAACACCTAGCGATTTTTTCTACGCCTAGAAAGGCCTGCCTGCCGGAAGGGCGGGCCTTCCCATGCCATCGAGCTGCAATATCTCTTTGTCAGTTCGATTACAGGCGTCGCATCGTAGGTATCGGATCCGCAGTGACCCACGGGTGATGGTCCTCACGGTCTTCATCTTGCCCTTGCCGCACTGGGGGCAGCGGTCGCCTGATCGAAGGGGTTGAACCTTGGGGCGTTTTGGTTGGTGGGGTTGCTCGGATGTCATGGTCCCACTCCGTCACTGAGCTGCTTCAGCGACTCAGTGTCCTGAGCGAAGCCAATGCGGATCGTCCAGCCGGGATAGTGCCAACTTCGCATTGCTACCCACGTTGCGCAACCGAGAATGGTGGCTAGCTGGTCAGCCATCGCCCTGGCTTGATCGATGTGACACGAAGTTTCATACGGTTCGGCAATTACGAACCGATGGTCACTAGATTTCAAGACGGCCGGGTGATCGAAGATCTCGCGATACCCCGCTTGCTTCAGTCGGTCCAGGCCATTTCGTGCGTAGCCGTCCTTTGGCAGTCGACCGGCGCGGACCGCGGCGAAAACCGCCTGACGGAACCACATCGGCTCCTGGTACCGAGGTTCCGGCGGAGTCAGCCTCCACGCGGCGCGCACGGTGGCGATCTCGATTTGCTGCGGCGATGGCTGGAAGCGACGGAGAAGTTGCTGGCTCATAGCTGCACCTCGCTGACGACTGCTGTCGCATCGACCGGCGGCGAAGGCCTGCCAGCGGCTGGCAGCTCAAACTCTCCACACCAGTCCTCGGGGCTCACAACGGGGAACACCGCGGCATTCTCCATGAGGCCGCCACGATCAACGACCTGACCCTCGAGCGACGGCCGTGGTGCATGCCGCCGACAGCTACCGCCACCTTTTTGAAGCGGAAGAAAAAAACGGCAGGTGAAACAGCTGTCTTCGTGGTTAGGCATTTTTGAACCTCATTTTTTGGAGTGGTGGAAATTTTTCTTGGTGACGTTTTTTCTGGTCGGCGGCGGGCGGGCGGCGGCGGGTGTCGTCTTCTGCGCGAGCGAAAGAGGCAGCGAAGCGACCGCCTCAAACGCTCGCTGTATTCTGTACTTTCTGTACGGGGTGACATGGGTGTCACCATTAGCTGCGCCATATGTCACCATTAGCTGCTTCATATGTCACCATTAGCTTGGGGGGGTGGCGAGTTCTTAATGGTGACACGGGTGTCACCATTAGCCGGCTGGCCGGTGATCCGATATTTTCTCGGGATCGGTCCAGCGTGTTCCGACTCCATGACGATCACGCCTGTGGCCTCCAGGTCGTCGACGATTCGCTTCGTGTGTCGCTCGGACAGTCGGCACGCGTTTGCGATCCGTTTTGTTGAGACAGTGAAGCTGCCGCCCTCTCTGGCGTGCCGGTAGCAGATCAGCAGCACGGCAACGTGGCTTGCAGACGGAAGTGTTGGCGACACCACATCAACAATGTGATTCAGTTGCTCGAACCGCTTCAGGGACTTCCGCTTCGGTGGCGCCGCTTTGTGCATCAAAGGTGCGACCCCACGTTGTCGTACTTTTCAAAAAGCTGATCGTCCTTTCGGTGCGAAAAAGGGTTGTCGCCATGCTCACCAAAGTCATGCAACTGTGGCTCACGACTGCGGAACTCCATCTGCGGCATATCGAAAACCAACTCAAGTTTGTGCTTTTCGCCGTGTCGGTTTTTCACGCAATCGAAAACAACATTCCGGACCGCCTCGTTGCCGTCCTCAACTGGACCTTCGTCCCTGATCAGATAGGCGCTGTCGGCGTTGAACTCGATCTCTCCGGATTCCTTGAACGATGCCATGGTGAGCGAGCCGCCATCGTGTGAAGATCCGCTCTTGGTCCGCCCGCGGGTGGTCGCAGATAACGCCATAACTCCCCAGCCCTGCAGCGCGAGCGTCCGCAGGCCTGAGACGACAAGGTTTACCCCCTGCCTCGGATCACTTTCGGCCGCGGCGAATTTCTGCAGGTAGTCAACGACCAGCAACCCTGGCTCACGTCCCTCGCATTCCTGCAGCAGTCGATCAATGGTGAAGGGTGGCGACATCACGCCGATCCGCTGCACAAGCGGCATCAGTTCCTCGGCGGCTGCCTCAACCTTTGCCAGCTGGCCTGAAGTCAGTTCTGCGAATCGGATCGCTCTGGCAGGAACCCCTGATCGCCTCGACAGCTCTCGTTTCAGCAGCACCTCGAACGGCATCTCCGCGTTAGCTATGTAGACTTGCAGGCCTGGCTGATCCTTCAGCGCGGCCATGGTCATCTGTGTTGTCGCTGCGGTCTTGCCACAACCGGGTGGCGCACCGAGTACGGTGATCTTCTTGGGACCCCACTCAAAGCCCTCGAAGCATTCGCCGGCCTTATATAAGACATCACCTTCGCCTCGACGGAGCCTGTCGAGTAGCGACCCCAGGGTTTCGGCGGCGTTCTCGGCCGGCGGCGGAACGTCTTCGCTTGCCTCGCCTGGGACGCTTGCGGATGTGTTCCCTTTAGTGTTCCATTCGCCGTCGCTGATGGCCTTCTCGTATCCGTCGTCAAGCTTGTGTTGAAGCTCACGAGGTGACCAGGGCGGCTGGCATCGTGCGTTGTATTCCTCAAGCAACGGAAGGAACTGTTCCTTCGGCAAACCGAACCGGGCACCTGAGGCTGCGGCCTGTAGAGTAGGGTTGCTGCCTTTCTGGCCATCAATCGCGGATTCAATCTTTGCAAGATAACTCCGGCACCTTTCAACTTTCGCTCGCGGCGCATTGCCCTCGCTTTTGATATTTTCCGCGGTGGACGTATTGTTGCGAGCCGCTGGCGTGCTGATGGCTGACAATCCGGCGTTCAGTGCGGCGTCGCTTGGATTTCCCTCATCAACCACGGCCTGAATTAGTGCCGCATCAACTACCTGCAGATCTTCACCGGGGTCGATGAAGTACGACTGCCTGTGTGGACGATCTTCATACTTGTCGTTGCCTATCAGATTGCTGCCTTTGCGAGCCCACGTCCCCAAAACCTTGCAGATGCGATTGGGGTCAAACGTACTCGTGTCGACGTGCGCCCCCGATGTGTCAAAACGCTTCGCCAACGATCTCAGGAATGACGAAATTAGGTTTGTTGAACGCTCGTCGTTCGCGATTTCGATGCGGTAGATCAGATAGGCGCCGTTGCCACTCATGCCACGCAACGGGTCAGGAAAGCCGCGGCCGCTGAGCCATGTTCGTGCTGCTTTCGCTAGAACAAGTGCGCATTTAACTTCATCGTGAGTGGCCGATATTCCGCTGTCTCGAATTGAATCGATGTCGATCAGTAGATTGCATCGCGACACGATGTCGCCGCCGCTGGTGGCGAAGGATGCCCTCCACGCTAGTTCGTTGGCCGATCTTGCAAGTAATGACGGGCGAACGGGATTTAAGGTTGCGTAGATCCCCGAAGGCTCCGACCGACTGTCTCGGCTCTGAATCCATTGCTGAGCACGTTTATGATCGTCGAAGTAGCCAGACGCGGTAGCTTTGAATTGCCTGCCCTTCTGGTCAGGGCAATTCGGTATCCGAATCTCATAGACTCCGCCGCGCGGGTGGAGCAGTGCCAAGAATCTCGCCACGCTGGTCGACTTCGCGGGCGTCGCGACCTGGACATCTTCGGCCGGAGGTGCGTCACCTGATGGACTCATCGCAGCGTCCTCCATCCCGGCGACATCGCCTCGACCAACTGCGATTCCTCGAGCCGGCGGTACCATCTCCAGCTAACGCCAGCCATCGCGTTGATTTGCCTGCACTGGCGACGGGCTACACGCATCGGAAAGCCCAGCCGAGCGAGCGCGAAGATCATCGCGCCGTTGCTGATGTACCGACCGGACCACCGCTCTGCCGAATGCTTGAGCGAGTAGCTTGAAATCGTCGGCGTCTTAATCCGGCCAGTGTCGCCGATCCGGCAGGTCAGCCACTTCATCGCAAGCCGGATTTGAGCTTTCTCCGGTAGATCCACGCCGTAGCCCTCACGGGGCCGACAGAGGCCGCGGCGGCTGACCACCCATGTATCGCCGCTGACCATCGTCACCTGCGGCGGCGAGCCGGATGGCTGGCGTTGCTGCCTGCGAATTGAGTTGCCGCCGGGGTTGGGAATGTCTATCATGATTCTCGCTGTCCTCGTGACGGTGTCTTGTGAATGTCGCTCAGCTTGGTCGGCCGCGGCGACGTTGGATTGAAATTGCGAACGGCTGCCGGGTGTTGCCCCTCGGCGGCCGTTTTGCGTTTCAGGAGCCGATTGATTGCGCGGTCCGCGCTTCGATAAATCGCGTCAGCGCCTGCCGGCTGGTGAAGATCTGCTCACCTAGCCGAATGTGCTCCAGCTTCGTGCCAGCAATGCCGCGGAGGCACCATCGGTAGAGCGTGGTCTTATCCGGCCGACGACCGGTTGCGCGAAACAGTTCGGTACGCGCGTCACTGAGGCTCAACACGTCCTCAGTGAGGATTCTGGAGACGGCGCTTTCGGTAGGTGCGGACATAAAAAAACCTCATGCGGTTGCGGGTTGCAATGCACGAGGTTTTAAGCTGCGTTTTCGGAATGTCGGCGGTTGCGTGTGGTTGTCGGTGGTAGTGTCGGCGGTTACCTGCCGGCGTGCGACGGGAATATCTTCGGCAACTTTCGGTTGGCTTTTTTCTCCAGGTAAGGACGGATGTTCGCCCAGCTCCATTCATCCGCAGTCCCATCGCCACCGATGACGTCCGGCGTCGGAAATTCCGTATCTTCGGTTTTCCATCGCTCCAGCGTTCGTTTATCCTTGTTGACCAGTGCCGAGCATTGGCGGAGCGTTACGTGATCGACGGGTGGCCCGCAAATTGAATTGATCACTTCCTCGATGTCCGCACGCTTCGCAGCCTCGCTGTCGGCACGCAACTTGTCGACTACTGCCTGGATCATGCGGGCCTGCTCTTCCCGGCTCGCTCGCTTTTGTTCCAGCGATTCGAATCTGACTTCCTCCTCGCATGTTTGGTAATCTCGGTTTGTCAGCATTACCCTCGCAAGCACGATATGGGTCCGCAGGCTGTTTCCTGCTGACTGGAACTTCTTCGCGTACTTTCGGTTGTGCCCCCAGTTTGACATTCCCCAGTGGTAAATGCCGGACTCCATTTCCTGGAAATGTCTGCAAAACATCGCGGCACCGCCTTGAAAGTATTGGTGCCGGCTGACTGGTGGCGACCAGCCAGCAACGGTCGTTTTGCCACCAGTGTCGTTCAGTAACCGCGGGTCGTCCTTAAGCTGTCTTGAGATTTTATTCAGGTGGAGTCGCACTTCATCAACCTGGCTTTCGGTCTCTTCATCCAGCGGCCCGTCGACCTTCATCAACTTCAGCAGTCGCTCGAGCCAGCCTTCCAGTGTGGCGGCGATCTCAACCCGCTTGATCATCTCGGACCGCCAGTCGGTCCCGATGCTTTCTGCGTTGCTCACTTTCAGAATCCCTATGTGTTGTAGAAGTCGCTGCCAGCCGCCGCGGCCCGGCATAGGGAACCAGGCAACGGCGGCCGGCTCGGGGTAGCTACTCCCCTGGCGACAGTTCGATTATTACAGCTTCGGAGCGGCCTTGGCAGCGGCGATTGCCTTGGCTTCATTCGCCTTGGCATAGATTTCTGTCGTGCTCAGCCGAGAGTGCCCCAGCAGCGCCTGCGCACCTTCCTGGCCTGCCGAGTCGCGCACGGCCTGCGCGGACGTGTGACGAATCTGGTAGGGCGTCCAGTGCTCGACCTTCGCAGCCTTGGCCGCGCGGGTCACCGCGATCCGGTAGCTGTCTTTGTTCCAGGGCGTGCCCTTCATGGTCCGGAAGCACAGCTCATCCGGATCCCCGAACAGGAACGGGGCGAGCACCTTGACCGCTTCGCCGATGATCGGCACCGCTTTGGTTTTGCCGTGGTGCTCGGTCTTGTGGGCGTGCGGACGGTAGAACCAGGTCGGTCCGCTGCGGTCGATCATCGCCGGCGTCATCCTGAACAGCTCGCTGGGCCGCATCGCGGTTGCCAGTTGCAGGCGAACCATTGCGGCGGCCGTCGGGGTCAGATGCGGCAGCGTCTCGCGGATCACCTCCAGCGGCACACCAGACCGCTTCGGGTTATCCCTCGCCTGCCCGCGCTTGAGCGGCGGCAGCGCCCGCAGTGCGACGATCCGCTCCGGCTTGACCAGTTCGCGGGCGACACCGTGCTCGATGATCTTGACCAGCTTGCGGGTCTGGTCGTTGGCATAGCCGCGGCTGTTGCCCTTGGCGACGAACGTATCCCGCAGCGACTCCAGCTTGCGGGGCCCGAAGTCGTCGGCCGGCTCATCGCCGTGCCGGTTCTCCAGCAGGTCGAGCAGCCCCTTGAACCGGCGGTGATGCGCATCGTTGTGAAGATACCCCGGCAGCACCCGGTGCCGAAAATCGGCGGCCACATGCTTCACCAGGATGACGCTATCGGCTTGGTGCGCCTCCGGCGGCTGGTCCTGCTTGGCCGGCGGTCGCTTGCCGTTCGCGTTGTACTCGCTCAGCAGAGCGTAATAGCGGGCATAGCTTTCGGGCGTGCCGTGCTTGCCGAGGTAGAAGTCCACGTGCCCCAGCCGCACCTTCGCTTGGCCAGAGACGTGGTACTGGTAGGCGGGCTGCTCGGTCCGCTTGCGTGCCATCGGGAGGGCTCCAAAACGAATCGGAGTAGTCGCTTACTCCGAAACCGTCCGATTGTGAGCCGCTCGCCTACGATGGCGGTAACGCTAAGTCGCGTTCCAGCAAGGGGTTAAAAGAAGTGGGCAATACAGAATTCGAATCTGTGACCTCTGCCGTGTGAAAGCAGCGCTCTAACCAACTGAGCTAATTGCCCGCTGCCGGAAGCGAAACCTGACGGCTGCCGCTCTCGGTAGCCAAAGATTATCGTCTCTCAGTTCGCCAGGCAAGGCGTACCGCCGCAACTCCCGCTACGGGATGACGTAAAAAATTCGCTGGCTGGGGCAGGGCAGGGCGGTTGCGGCGGATACCTCCGCGGCCCGCGGCCGGGTATGCTCTGGGGACTGCAAACCCGCGCTCTCCCGCCTGTCTTTCTCATCCTCCTGCTGATCCCACCGAGTTTTCGGAGCCTTGCGCCGATGCCTACCGATCCAAGTGCCGACTCGACCACTGCCGCCACGGCGCGGAAACAAAATATGCGGCTGGGGCTGAGCCTGTTTGTGCTCTACACCCTGCTGTACGGCGCATTTGTGATGACCAGTGCGTTCTATCCCGATGTGATGGAAACGCGGCCTTGGGGCGGGCTGAACCTGGCGTTGCTCTCCGGTTTTGGGCTGATCTTGGTGGCGATCCTGCTCTCGTTCATTTACGGCCTGTTCTCGCGCGTGGCGGGGGCAGGGCGATGATCTACGAAGTTTCACCGCTGGCCGTAGCGATCTTTTTGCTGTTCGTCGGCGGCACGATCGGGCTGAGTTTCTTCCTCGGGCGCAAAACGCAGACGTCCGAGGGCTATTTCGCGGCGCATGGCCAGGTGCCCTGGGCGGTCAACGGGATCGCGTTTGCCGGCGACTATCTCTCGGCAGCGTCGTTCTTGGGCATCTGCGGGATGATCGCCTTTTATGGCTACGATGGCTTTCTGTATTCGATCGGCTACTTGGCCGGGTGGATCGTCGCGCTGTTCGTGATCGCCGAGCCGATGAAGCGGCTGGGGCGATTTACCTTTGCTGACGCCTTGGACAGCCAGTTCGATTCGCGCGGCATCAAGCTCGCCGCCGGCATCAGCACGCTGGCGGTCAGCGTGTTCTACTTGATCCCGCAGATGGTCGGCGCCGGAGCACTGATTCAGCCGCTGCTGGGCCTGCCGCACTGGGCCGGCGTGGTGCTGGTCGGCGCCACGGTGATCGTGATCGTCGTCACCGCCGGGATGGTCTCGACGACCTGGGTACAGTTTCTCAAGGGCTCGATGCTGGTGATTTTCAGCTTCATCCTCTCGGCAATGGTGCTCAGCCGTGGGCTCGAAGTCACGCCGCCGGGCAGCGGCCCTGGCGAGTTGCAGACGATCGGCCCGTTGCCCGCGTCCGAGTTCGCTCAGTTACAAGCGTTCGCTGGTCGGCCGGCGATGCGCGAGACCGAACCGTGGGTCGACAGCGGATTTGTGCGGCTGGAAAACCCAGCCGGCGGGTTTGATGTCTTTTCGGTCCGACAACAAGACGACCAAGTGTGGCTCGATCAAGCTCAGGCAGTGACGACCGCGGCCGACGGCAGCCAGCAGATCGACGGGCTGCCCAAAGGCGATGGTGAAGGGCAACGGCTGCTGCGCCCGGTCGGCCATCTCGCCAGCCTGCCTGATGGCCAAACCGAGACCGGGCCGCTGGGACCGCTGCAGTTCTTCCGCACCCTGCAGAACAGCGAGGTTGTGCTGTGGGGCAACCGGCGTCTCGTACACGCCGATCAAACGGTGACGACCGTTTACTACCAAAAGCCGACCGAAGGCAGCCGCATCCTGCGACCTGGGGAACATCCAACATTTGCTGGCATCCGCAGCGGCCAGACAAAGGACCGAATTGAGTTTCTGTCGCTGATGCTGGCGTTGTTCTGCGGCACCGCCTCGCTGCCTCACATCCTGATTCGCTATTACACCGTCAAGGATGAAGCGGCGGCGCGCAAGAGCACGATTGTGGGGATCACGAGCATTGGTGTGTTCTACGTGCTGACGCTGTACCTGGGGCTTGGGGCGATGACCAGCGGCGCACTCGACGTGACCAACAGCAACATGGCGGCGCCACTGTTGGCCCGCAGCCTCAGTCCATTGCTGTTTGCAATCATCTCGGCGATCGCCTTCACGACGGTCCTGGGCACCGTCAGCGGGTTGATTCTGGCCTCCAGCGGGGCGGTGGCACACGATCTGATCAGCGGTTTTCTTGGGATCCCGCTCAGCGGGCAACAGCAGGTGCGGGTGGCGAAAATCGCCGCGGTGATTGTCGGCGGGATCGCGATCCTGCTGGGGATCGCGTTCGTGGAGATGAACGTCAGCTACCTCGTCGGCTGGGCGTTCAGCATCGCGGCCAGCGCCAACCTGCCAGCGCTCACGATGTTGCTGTTCTGGAAGCGAACGACGCGCCAGGGGATCATCGCCAGCGTGATCGTCGGCATGGTCAGTTCGCTCGGCTGGATCCTGCTCAGCGCTGATACCTTCACGCAGGTGTATGGCCTGCGCGCCGACCAGGCCTGGGCACCGCTGAGCCAGCCGGGCATCGTCACCATTCCGCTGGCCTATCTGACGCTGATCGTGGTTTCACTGGCAACGAGCAACAACCGCGCTACCGCCAAAGCAGCTTAGTGCTCCGGCGGCGGGCCAAAGCCAAACACGAAGTACACGGCTGCGACCAGGAACGCGAAACTGACCAGATGATTCCAGCGCAGCGGCTCGCCCATGTAGGTGATCACGAACACGCCGAACACGCTCAGCGTCAGCACTTCCTGAATCACCTTGAGCTGAATGGTGGAGAACTGGCCGTGCCCCCAGCGGTTCGCGGGAACCTGAAAGCAATACTCAAAGAAGGCGATTCCCCAACTGATCAGGATCACGATCGCCAGCGGCGCGTGTTTGAACTTCAGATGCCCGTACCAGGCGAAGGTCATAAAGACATTGGCAATGGTCAAGAGAATGATGGTTTTCATATTTGATTCACAGACCGCCAATTTTCTTGAGCATAGCGATTGATCCTTAATATTCAGTACAAGCTTGAAAGAAGTTAGGCTGTTGTTCGTAAGAACCGGTCGCTCCTCAACTCTGGATGATTATTCTTTCGGTCAAATCGGGCACCGCCGTGCGGCTCATCGCTCGTGAGAACCGGACGCTAACGCGTGCCGGCTGATGAAATTTTACCGAATACCATGTCCTGTGCTGCCTAGCGAGTCTCGGCTGATTGCATTTGGCCGCATACCATGTCCTGCGGCGATTCACGACCCGAGACTTCATGAACGCGGGGCGGGGCGGCGGCGATAACGCAGTAGCGTGACCGCACCGCTCATGCACATCGCCAACAGCAGCGGCGAGGTGTAGGTGAACAGCAAGAAGACCAGGTGAGCGGTCCGATTCGCCTCGCTCGATCCGCCGCGCGACGAACCGCTGAGCAACGACAGTTCATCTTGGACCGCCCCGACGCGACTGGCATAAAACATCCCGGCCGACATGACCACCACGATCACCATCAAGAGCAACATCAGCGCAAGACTGATCTGCGGTCGGCGCTGAGGGGCGTGTGTCATGAGCAGAGGTGTGGGGAGAGAACTCGCCGAAGCGATTCAGATTACCGCTGGCTGTGGGCGGCGGCAAGGCTGCTCAAGGAGCGATCGCGGTGGGTCGGTGAGCACGACGGTCGGCGACTTGAGGCCCAGCAAGATGTTTCTCAGCGGGTGCGGCGGTGGCGATTGCGATCCGCCAGCGGTCGCCGGGATCGAGTGTCGAACGCACCGGCTGACCTTGCAGCCAGTGCTGGGCCGCCCGGTCCTGCCGCAGATGCGCGTCCCAAAACGCGGTCGACACCCTGAGAATCGTCGGATGGTGATTGGCGTGTCGTGGCGGTGCGGTCGCGGGCAGCTTGTTGTCGGTGAAAGCAAAGTGATGGCCGCCGCCGAGCGTCAGCTCATAACGGTCGACCGTTGGCGGCAGATGATTGAACACGTCACGCCGCAGCGCGGGGGTCATATAACCGATCGGCGCGTGATCCTTGGAGCCGGTCATCAGCAGCCAAGGGATCTTGACCGAGCCAAACGCGGTTTGTAGATCGCCAGGCGGTGGGCTAGGGCTCATCGCAATCGCGGCACAGATCCGCGCGTCGCACAGCTCGCGGTCCACTTCCGCGACTTGCGGATGCGACTGACCGCCAATCGCTTGACTGGTCAACGCGCCGAACGAATGCCCAGATATCCCGACGCAGGTCAGATCGAGCTGGCCAGCCAACACATGCTCCTCGGCCTGCGTCCACTGATCGAGTTGATCCAGCACGGCATGCACATCCTCGATCCGGCGACGGGCGTTTTCAGGCGAAGCCGCTCGCGCCAGCGCCGCCCCACGCTGCTCCGGCGGGACCGCCTGCCAGACTGCTTCGTCGCTGCCGCCGTGCTGTGGGCAGACCACCGCATAACCGCGCGCCGCCCAGTGTCGGCCAAGGTACTGGCTCGTCCGCCGCGATCCACCGAGCCCGTGGCTAAACAAAATTACCGGCACCGGTGCCGCTGGTCGTGGAAGCGGCAACACCACGCGCAGCGGAATCTGGCAGCGTCGCGCACGGTCGGTCACGGTCAGCTCGATCGCTTCCGCGGCAGCATCGCTGGCAAGCGCCTCCGGATCGTAGCCGTCGACGCTCTCCAGACCGTTAGCGTGCAATCGCCGCAGACCGCCAATCCCCAACATCCCCAACATCCCCACCAGGTCCATCGATCCGAGGACCAATAACCAAGGCGCAACGGCGCGCCACATTCCTGTCGATAAGATCACTGAGCCGCCTCGCCGCACTGAGCCGGTAGAAAAAAGACTAGGCCGGCCGAAGACCGGTGGGGCGGCAGTTTAGCTCATGCAGCGGTCGTTCACCAGCAAAATTTTGCCCGGATTGCTCATGGCTCCGCGTGCTCAAGCTTGACCAGCGAAGTTACGTGGTAGACATGAAAAAAGGTGCCGGGCTTGCGCCAGGCACCTTTTCGCGTTTTATTTAAGCGTCGATTGGCGACTTAACGTGACCGCGGTTCGCCGACCGTGTTCAGCTCTTGGCCCGAGAGGATGATGATCTGGGCACCGCCTTGTTGTTGACGGCCACCACCGAACATGTAGCCGGCTTCGAGCACCTTCGACACCCGTTCCAGCGACTCGCTCAAGTGGGCTGACGAGTAGACATCCATCTTCTCGCCACAAGTCTCCATCGACTTTTCGATCTCGCCCTTCAATTTCCGCAGTTCCATTCGCGCCAGCGTGCCGATCGGTTTGTAGGCCGCAGTATCGCCATGGTCGTTGAGCACCAGGTCGATTAGCCGTTGAATGTGCTCGCGCTGCAGGTTGCGGCGCAGGCTGCTGATCATCGGCTGGCGATCGTTGCGATCCTCGGGGCACTCTTCCTGGACCTCGGTCCAAACGGCGTTGCTGATCGAGTCGAACAGCTCAGGCAGCGTCAGCGTGTCGGTCTCCGGCGGCAACCGCAGCTCGTTGTCCAGCACGCGGCGGAGCGTCGTCGGATTCATCAACAGCGTCAGCGCCGATGCTTGGATGCCGAGCACGCGGTCGTGGATCGGCCACGTTGCTTCGGAAGCCATCGCGGTTCGTGGGCTGCGGTCGAGCCATTTATCGACCGACATTCGCTCGAGCAACTGCGGCGTCAAACCGTACGCTTCGTCGCGGAACGTGGTGTCGATCACAAACTTCAGCGCGTCACGCTGCTGCTGGGCAGGCACGACTTCGACCGGCGGCCGGTTTCCAGGATCGCCCTTCTTGTCGCGATTGACGAACGCGCCGCCGACCCACCCGGCCATCATGTTGACGCTCCGCATCTGCAGCGACAGCGTCAATTCATAGCCGCGGCGAGCGCGCGACCAGCTCTCCCCATCCTTGACGAACTTGTCGAGGATCCGGTCGCGGTACACGCGGACCAGCTTCATCTGCTCCTGCGCATAATCCAACGGATCGGCGCTGAAGTCGTAGCGTGTGGCCAGCGGATCCGGGCCCGAAGTGTCTTCGTCGGTCGCGTACTGCAGTTCCGGCTCGCTACAACGCTTGAGGATCTCGGGCAGCTTCTTCTCGTCGAAGGTGTAGCCGTACTCGATCGCCCAGTAGTCATACGGGCCGATACCGGTCATGGCGTAGTCGCCTTGAACTTCACCGGCTTCGTAGCGGTAGTTGACCGGCGTGTAATCCATCACCGAAGCGGTGATCGTCTGCTTGCCTTTGACCTCATTGCTGTTGATCTTGTCCAACGGCAGGGCAGCAGAGGCTTTGAAGTTGTGCCGCAGGCCGAGCGTGTGCCCGACTTCGTGAGCCACCAAGTCGGCCAACAGCGGTCCGACGAACCATTCGGGAATGCCGTCGAGCATATCGGGAGTGACTTCTTTGGCGTCGACCAGTTCGGTCGCATCCGCCTTCTTGTCGCCCTCGCTCTTATCTTCTTCGCTCTTCGGCTGTTCCTCGGGTTTTTCTTCGGTTGGCTTCTCGCCGTCCTTCTCGGACTGCTTGTCAGCTTCTTCCTTCGCTTTGGCTTCCTGCTCCTCTTGCTCCTTCTTCTTTTTCTCTTCTTCAGCGACTTCGTCGGCCAGCAGAGCCAGCGTCCAGTTCATCCGCGCCAGCGCCAGGTCCAGTTGTAGGCCGCTGGAGGCCATGCAGAGCCCGTTCTTCTGGCTGATCTGGCCGTAGAGCCCGCCGAACTCGTGCTCGCCGAGCAACGTCGATTCAGCGCCGTCCATCGGGAAACCGGCCATCGGCTGCTGCGCTTGGCGCGCGTACTGGTGACGCAAGTAGTTCGTCTGCTCGCTGGAAGCCAAGCGGATCCGCGGATCCCAATTGGGATTGTTGCCCAGCCAGGCCAGGGTTTCAGGGCTCGCGCCTTCCATCGCCAACTTCGGCATCAGGTCGTTGTAATTGAAGTTGAAATGCCGAATCCAGCCATCGGTGAGGATGATGTCCGCGTCGAGGATTTCACCCGTTTCAGGATGCACGCGGCTGGGACCGATCGCCGTGCCAACGTCATTGTTGAGCCAGCGGACGAAGTTGTAGCGAACGTCCTCGGGATCCTTTTCCATATGCGCCTTGCTTTCGGCGTCCTGATATTCCACGACAATCGCATCGAGGATGCCGATTTCTTCAAATGCCTTGTTCCAGTACTCCACGCCGGCCTTGACCCAGCGGCGGTAGCGAACCGGGGTGGTGTGCTCGATGTAGAACCGAATCGGCTGCTTGGGCGGGCTGAGCTTCAGCTTCGGATCACGCTTTTGCAGGTGCCAGCGGTTGATGTAGCGCACGCGAGTATCGTCGTCCTGGTACTTGCTCAGGTCCGAATACGCGGTGGTGAAGTAGCCGACGCGCTCATCCGCAATCCGCGGCTTAAAACCGTTGTTGGCGCTGGGCACTTCGCTGAACGAATAGTGAATCGTTTGCAGTTTCCCGCCGGCGCCGACGATTTCGAACGCCAGTTCGATGTTGCCGGGAAACACCTTGGCCGAAGAAATCGTCACCAATTGCGGGTTGGTGACGCGGACCGACGAACCAAAGAACTTGGTGGCATTGTTGATCAGCAACTGGTCCAGGTCGATCACTGGGCCGCCGCTGGGACCGTTGGCCAGAATCGGCACGTCCATCAACACTTCGTCGGTGAACAACCGCTTGACCGACGCTTTAGCCTCGGCCTCACCTTCGGCGCGGATCTCGAGGTTGGGCGAAATCACTGCCAGACGGTTGTTGTAACGCCGCCATTCGATCACCCAGTCACCTGACTGCAGGCCGGCATAGCGGTCGCCGCTGCTGACCGTCAGCGCGACGAAATAGCGTTTACCAGCAAAGTTTTTGGGCAACTCGCCGATCAACTGCGAGTCCTTTTCGCGCTTCCAGACGTTGAACAGCCCCTTGGGATTTTGCTGGTCCGATGACGCAATCGCCTCATAGCCTTTGCTGGCCTCAGCGAACGGAGGCAGGTCATCCTGAGCCCTGAGAGCGGGCCCAAGCCCAATGAGAGCGGCAAATAGCAGCCACGGGGTAGTCGACTTCATCAGCGATTCTTTGGGGTTAGCACGAATTTTCGGAGCAGGTGAGGCGATCTCACTAGGCTCCGACCGGCCAATGGCGGGGTCCCGGTCCCTACAGTTTACCTCGACGAGCCTCAAACCAGTTGCGATGGCAGGTTAACTGGAAGAAGAGATTTGGAGGCAACGTCCGTTTTACGCAATCTTTATCGATTCTGCGAGCGAATTTGTTCAAACCCGCGCACATTCATCCGGCTACCGCCCCAAACCCTCCCCCCGTTGGAGTCCAGGCTTCAGCCTGCTTCCCCCGTTGGAGTCCAGGCTTCAGCCTGCTTCCCCCGTTGGAGTCCAGGCTTCAGCCTGCCCGCAGCACGACAGGCTAAAGCCTGAACTCCAACGGCGCGGGCTTTAGCCTGCAGCTTACGTCGCCTTTCTGGGACTCTCCTCGCTTCAAGGCATACCGACTCCGTTGCCGCGTCGTAAAACTTCACATCCGCTACAGTAACCGGCTGCCGCGCATTGACGTCTCTGGGCTCAGAATCGACAATCGCCCCAGACGCGCGTCGCGCCGGCGCGCGGGCTGACTTGGCTGGGGCGAAAGTTCGCTCAGCTCGCTTGGGATCGTTTTCTCCGCCACTTTTTCCGCAAAGACTCCGTTATGACACCGCTGCAGCAGCAGGATCCGGCCATTTGGGACGCTATCAACGCCGAGGCGCGTCGCCAGCAAGAAGGGCTGGAAATGATCGCCAGCGAGAATTACACCAGCCTCGCGGTCCAGCAAGCAGCCGGCAGCGTGCTGACCAACAAATACGCTGAAGGCTATCCCGGCCGGCGGTACTACGGCGGCTGCGAGCATGTCGATGTTGTCGAGCAACTGGCAATCGACCGCGCCTGCCAACTGTTCGGCGCCGAAGCGGCCAACGTGCAGCCACACAGCGGCTCGCAGGCCAATACTGCGGTCTACTTGACCTGCCTGCAGCCGGGTGACTGCGTGCTGGGGCTCGACCTGGCGCAGGGTGGGCACCTGACGCACGGGATGAAGCTCAACATCAGCGGCCAGCTCTACCAGTTCGTCAGCTACGGCGTTGACCCGCAGCAGCACCGCTTGGACTTTGACCAACTCGCCCGCTTGGCCCGCGAGCACAAGCCGAAGCTGATCGTGGCCGGCGCGAGCGCCTACCCACGCGAGATCCCGCACGAAAAGTTCGCCGAAATCGCCGAGGAAGTCGGCGCGAAGCTGCTGGTCGACATGGCCCACTACGCCGGTTTGGTCGCCGCGGGGATTCACAACAGCCCCGTGCCGCACGCCGATTACGTCACCACCACGACCCACAAAACGCTTCGCGGCCCGCGCGGCGGCTTGATCCTCTGCCGCCAAGACGATTTGAAAGCGATCAACCGCAGCGTGTTCCCCGGCATCCAGGGCGGGCCGCTGATGCACGTGATCGCCGGCAAAGCGGTCTGTTTTGGCGAAGCGCTGCAGGACGATTTCAAGACCTACGCGCAGCAAGTCGTCGCCAACGCCAAGACGCTCGCCGAGACGCTGCTCGCCAGCGGGCTGCGGCTGGTCAGTGGCGGCACCGACAACCACTTGTTGCTGGTCGATGTCACGGCGGTCGGCTTGGGCGGCAAGCTCGCCGAAGCGACGCTGGAGCGCTGCAACATTACCGTCAACATGAACATGATCCCGTTTGACACTCGCAAACCGATGGATCCGTCAGGGATTCGCATCGGCACCCCGGCGCTGACCACGCGCGGGATGGGTGAAGCCGAAATGCGGAAGATCGGCGGCTGGATCTACGAAGCGCTGACCCATGCCGAAGATGAAGCCGTGCTGGCGCGCATCGGCGGCGAAATCCGCGAGTTGTGCGAAAGTTTTCCGGTTCCGGCCGAGCGGCACGCGTCCATGATCGGCTAACCTCTGCCCAACTTCCCCGTTCCTTCGCCTCCCTGCCAGATCGCAGCCAACCGCATGTCCACCCACCGTATCTTGATCGCCGACGACAATGCGGCCAACCGTGAACTGCTGGAGGCCTATTTGGCCGGCGTCGACTGCGATATCGAGATCGCGGTCGATGGCCAGGACACGCTCGACAAGGTCCGCAGCTTCAAGCCGGACCTGGTGTTGCTGGACGTGATGATGCCCAAGCTCAGCGGGTTTGAAGTCTGCCGCAAGGTGAAGGATGACCCGGAAACGTCGGGCGTGATGGTGCTGATGGTCACCGCGCTCAATGAGCTCGGCGACATCGAGCGGGCGGTCAACGCCGGGACCGACGACTTTCTCAACAAGCCGATCAACAAAGTCTCGCTGCTCAAACGCGTCAGCACGATGCTGAAGTACAAGAGCGTCAGCGACGAACTCGAACGCCTCCGCGCCTACATTCGCGAGATGGAAGACCACGCCCGCTGAGGGAACGGTCTGCTGCGCGGTGAAAATTGTAGGATTCTTAAGCGGCACAAAAGATGAAGGCACGCAAAATTCAATCAGCCGGCACGCGTTAGCGTCCGGTTTTCTCACGATTTACATTGCCCGGGAACCGGGTGCTAACGCACTCCGGCTGATTCGTCGTCCGTGTCGCGATCTTGAGCAAGCAACTTACCGCTCCAACCTCTCCGCCGACCCGGCAAGCAATCGCACCGGTGGCAAGTACACACCAGTCCGCTGAGCTTCGAACTGCATCACGCGTTCGAAGTACGGGAACGGAAACCGCGGGTTCTTTTTGATCGCGTAGCGCTCGATCGCCAGGATCCGGCCTTGGTCGAACAGCCCCTGTTCGGTCTTGGCCAGGATCAGCCGGATGTAGCTCTGCCGCTCTTCGGTGGTCGCCCGCAGGCGGTTGATCAGTTGTTCTTCGAGCGTCGCGACCTGCGGTCCGTCAGCGCTGGTCACGCGCGGCCCCGTAATTTGGCCGTAGGCCGCCGGTGCGAGCGTCACCAACATCAGCCAACCGAACAATCGCGCAAGCATAATCGATCCTCCATGATCCTTGAGCCAGGCTAGCCGTCGATCGGCACAACTGACGACGGGGTCGATAATCCGCGGCCAGGCGCCGCGCCAGCCTGCGTGCTACCAAGCCGAAGGTCAAGCCGGCAACCCCGAAACGGAGCCCCGTCAATTGCCGGGTGCATGTCGGCTTTTGCAACCGCCCAGAATTCGGAGAATAGATCAATAGGAGAACTGCGGATTCCTGTGGTAAGCTGCGGAACGCAGGACTCGTGGGGTACCGTTTCTCGGCTAGGGAGGAAAGACGCATGGATGCGAAAGCGACGCTGCTGAGTCAAAAACTTGAAAGTTTGCTCAGCCAAGCTGCCACCGTGGCGGCCGAGTTACA
>Ga0182745_1000093_pt1 | contig 127977 bp, 96 predicted proteins | sample eDN3rd30CKraftBY_FD_128523 | JGI IMG/M metagenome (GOLD analysis project Ga0182745, IMG submission 128523) | Enriched backyard soil microbial communities from Emeryville, California, USA - eDNA 3rd pass 30_C Kraft BY (version 2) (version 2) | ecosystem: Environmental > Terrestrial > Soil >...
CAGAAGGTGCACGTAGAAAGCTGAGCCATACGGCACAAGTGAGCGCCATAAGGCCTAAAACAGCTGGGAGTACGCCGAAAAACACTCGACTATAGAAGAGATACGGTTCACCCGCTGGACCGGCTACAAAGAAGAGTGAGCGCGCACCATAGCAGAACAGAAAAGCACCGTCGGTCGTAAGCAACGCTTGGGCTACTCGTATGCCTGTAATCATCCTTGCCTCTAGAACCACAATTCTCCGTCCGTTGGTGGTCGACGCCTTGACGTTTCGTAGTTTGGGAAGTTTCGGAGGGGGAACACTCTACCACTACAGTTTCTGGGACGGACTGCTCAACCACCAACCGCGATGGACGGCTGTGAGCTCCTAATTCACTCTAGGACTACCCTCACGCCTTGCAACTCACAACATCTCCGGATGCTTGAAACAATCCTCTGACGTTCCTTATCACTCACCGGCTTCTCGAGACTATCATCCCAAGCTATGACTGATACTGGATACAACACAAAACCATCACTTAGCATTTCTCCAGCAGCAGTCAGACTCCGTCCGTTCTCCCAGTACACAAGAGTGCTCCGGTTGACCATGCCAACTCTAGGGTCTCGCGCTCGAAATAACCAATCAAGAATTCTCTGAAACCGCACTACCACCCTCCATGCACGATCTTGGCGGAGTTTCCAGACGCCGCGCACAGCCTACCTCAGGGCTCTCACAATTCGATTCATGACGCTGTAGCTAGCGATCTATTGGCATGCCCATCTCATGCAAAGACGAGAGAGGCTGAACTTGTACTACTTCCTAGACCAACTTTTCAGATATTCGAATAGTCTTGCATATAAAACTAGGGCAACAGGAACGGAAACAATTGCAGAAACCCATGAAGCGATGATCGACTCAGTGACAGAGTACGTGAGTCGGTATATCGCGTACGGAACCGCAAGATAGACGATCGCATAGCTAATCCAAAACATAACAAGAGACCGATGCGGGATCTTGACTCCGTACTCAAAAGGACAGCAACAGCTCACCGAACAGACAACCAAAGACCCGGAAACGAGCCGGGGGCCCGACGGCCGACAGGGAATCGACGCGAAGCCACGGCTTCGGCATGGATCCCAGAAAAGGATGGACCACGCCTCGGTTATTCGTCCAATTTCATCACGAACGTGAAGCCAATGAGAAGAGCCCGGCTCGTCTGAGCCGGGCTCTTCCTGTCTCTTCCCAAATGGTTGGCAATACCGCCAGGTAGCGGTATTGTCGACACGCCGCTCTAGAAGAACAGCTTCAACCCCATTTGGAGGTTGCGGGGCTGGTTGGCTTGGCTGCCGATGACGCCGAAGCCCGCGCTGCCCACTGTAGTATTGGGAAGCCCGAAGATCGGGGTGTTCGTCAGGTTGAAGGCTTCCGCACGGAACTGAAGCCTCATTCTCTCCGTGAACTGGAAGTTCTTGATGAGGGAGAGATCGAGGTTTACCGTAGCGGGTCCGCGGTTCTGGGAATCGAGGCGCGGCGTATTGCCGAACTCGAAGGAATAGGGCACACGGAAGGCTGCCGCATTCAGGTAACCGCCGCCACCCGAAACGCCGCCTAGGCGATCTGTGATGGAACCGGAGGTCTGCACATCGCCAACTCCGGTATAGCTGGCGCGACTACCCGAGTAGGCAGCGCCACCAGTAACACCGAAGTTCAGAGCTTGCCCGGATTGGTAGGTGAACAGACTCGAGGTCTGCCATCCGCCGACCACGGCGTCTACCCAACGCGGCATGCTGGACCCAAACGAGCGGCCACGGCCGAAGGGCAGTTCGTACATCACCGATGTGCTGAGACGATGGGGGAAATCAGACCCCAGCACGCTGCGGTCCAGGCTGCGATCAAAGACGTTCTGGTAGCCCGGGTTCTGCCCGGCATCGAAGAACGAGGTCGTCAGCATGTTCACATCACCAATGTTCTTGGAGAAGGTATAGCTGATGGTGGTCATGAGTCCGTGCGTCAGGCGCTTCTGCAAACTGGCCTGTAGGGCGTGGTAGGTGGAGTTCCCGATGCCCAGATGGGTGGCGTAGAAGCCCGTGAACTGGGGGTGCGCCCGCAACAGTTGGTTTCGCTGCACGGTGCTGGCCGCCAAAGTGCCGTTGGTGATGATGCCATAGAAAGGATTGGGCACACTCTGATTGAGATAGGCCACCTGGGAGCTATCGCCAATGGCTCCGTAGTACATCGGATTCAGCGCATTCAGATCCACACCGATGGGAAGTTTCGTGCCCTGATTTCCGGCGTAGGTCAGATTAACGGCCATGGCTCCGGGAAGTTCGCGCTGGATGCCGAAGTTCCACTGGGAGGCATAGGGCAACGGGGTGTCATAGTTCAGGGCGGTAAGGCCTCCGCCTACCAGCGTGGACGCGCCCAAGGAAGAGCCGGCGAGCGGCATCAGACCAGTCGGATAAGGATTGGCGAGATTGCCTACGGGGTTCACGCTATCGATGGTGGAAACAAAGGGCGTCGATACACTGAAACCGGGATTGCCGCCGTTGTACAGGCGAACCAGACCGGGCGAGAAAAAGACGCCAAAGCCACCGCGAATGATGGTTTTGGGATCAACGGAGTACGCAAAACCGATGCGGGGGCCAAAGTTGTTGGCATCCGTCTTGTAGCGACCACGGGAAGCGCCGTTGACGCCGCGGAACACCAAGCCACCGGTGAGGGGCAAACCCGTCAGGCTAGCCAGTGGCGAAGTGATATCCGGATCCAATGTGGCGATGCGGTTGTAGCTCTCGGTGGGTCCGGTTTCCATTTCCCAACGAAGGCCCAGGTTGACGGTCAGCTTGGAGGTCACTTTCCAGTCGTCTTGTAAATAGAGGGCGTGGTAAAAACCCTGTTGCGAAGTAGCGTCTGAATAGTTGATGCTGCCACCCGTGGGTGTGCCAAGCAAGAAACTGGCGAATGCCAGATACGGAGCCTGTCCCGCCGCGATGGACCCGAAGGGATTTGGGCCGTTGGTGAAATTCGTGCCGAACGAGTATCCGCCAGCCGGGTTAGAGAGCGTGGAGTTGTGATCGAGGAAGACGCGGCCATCGTAGCCAAACTTAACTGTGTGTGCATTGTGCACCCACGAAAGAGCCGCCGCCACGTTGTGAGAGTAGCGGGTAAAGCGTTGGTTGGAACCTTCGTTGTTGCCGCTGAATCCGTTGATGCTGATGGTGGGCAGATAGTTTTCCTGGACCTGGGAGGCATAGAGGTCAGAGAATCCCAGGGACCGCAGGTCTGTTCCCAGCGAGTACGGATCCCGGAAGTTACGCTGGCGTGCGAAGCCATAACGGAAGTTCAGGACCATCGTCGGGGACAGGGTGTTGATCTGATCCAGCACGAAAACATGGGAACGGATGAACTGGTTGTAGCCGCCGGGCGATGACACGCTGTTCCAGAAATTGGGCTCGTAGTGGTCGTTGGTCAGGTTGCTGTACCGGCCAAACAAGCGCGAGCGATCACTGAAATTGTGATCGAGACGGACGCTATATTGCCGATCGTCGTCGGAAGACGAAGCGACGGAATCCAAATTGTTCACGATCCCGGAACGCTGCGGCGTGGGATAGAGATTCAGGATGTTTCTCGCCACATTCGACAGTCTCGAGGTGGGGATGAGGTTGTTGGCGAAGGGCGTTCGGGTATAGGAACCCGGGTTGGCCGGATCGGCAGCCGTAGTGAGCGGATCGTAGATGGGCATGCCGGCTTCGGTGAAATCGCCGGAACGCATCTGCGTGGTGGGAACGCTGAAAGTGGCGAACTGGCTACGGCGCACTTTGGTGCCTTCGTAGTTCACGAAGAAAAAGGTGCGATCACGACCATCGTAGTATTTGGGAATGAAGACGGGCCCGCCTAGGGTGCCACCGAACTGGTTATAACGCAGAGGCGTACGGCGATCTTCGCGACCGGGCATCGGCGCGGTTGCAGCCCGGTTCACAAAGAAGTTAGCCGCATCCAGCTTTTCATTGCGGAAAAACTCATATAGAGACCCACGCAACTGATTACCGCCGGTCTTGCTGACGATGTTCAGGATGCCACCCGAGGTACGGCCGTATTCTGCCGGCGAGGTGTTGGTTTGCACCTTGAACTCCTCGGTGGTGTCGATGGTGGGGATCAGGGCAGGTTGGCCCTGGCAACAAACGGTGATGGGAATGCCATCCAGGAGAATTTCATTGGAACCGGTCATGCCCCCATTGGCCTGGAAATTGTTGGCGCCTGCGGCCTGCGAAGCAGCACGTGAGGTAGCCAGACCAGAACCAAAGCCACCCAGCGGGGTAACGCCGGGGGAAAGTGAGGCAAGAGCGAAGGGGTTACGGCCATTGAGGGGCAGTTCCATCACCTGACGGTTATTGACAACCTGGCCGAGGGATGAGGAGTCGGCATCCAGAATCACCGCAGTGGCTTGCACCTCCACGGATTCTGAGACTTGGCCAACGGCCAGTTGGATATCCAGACGGGCTTGCTGGGCAACTTCCAATGTGAAGCTGCGAAGGACCTTCTGGAAGCCATCCATCTCGACTTCGATTTGGTAGGGGCCGGGAGCGACAAACGAAAAAACATAGACGCCACTCTCATTTGAAGTGGTGGTCTGCGTGACGCTAGTCCGCGTGCTCGTCAGCTTTACAGGGACCCCCATAACAGCTGCGCCGGAGCTATCCGTGAGCAAACCCGTGACTGTGCCGGTGGTGGTCTGTGCCGTTAGGGTGGATAAAATGCCGCTGAAGCAAAAAGCGAGGATTATACAGAGATATCGGAATGAAGCATAAACGTGGCTCATAAGTGAGACTCCAATGCTCCAGGTTCACGCGATGCAGTCGCCTGGAGGTGGCAGCTCAGGGTGCAACTAGGCGCCTCTGGCTGCTTCAATCAAATTCTATATAGAAGCCATTCAAAAACACAGTTAACTCCTTGTTAGTTAACGGTTATTTCTAATAATTTCAGTAAGTTATACCTAAAATTTACAAAATATTACAGCCTGTTCGTTCACCAATTTAAATACCCGTGTTAATACTTCTGAAACCATCCCATTTCTTCAGTTACTGTTTATTTTAAGACTCTCAAATCATTTTTACTTCCACAAAACAACAACTGCCACGAATTCAGGGAAGGCGCCATCCCGCAACGTACGTTATGGCGTATGGGCGGCCTGTTACACAGCCGGCGCGAAACACGGACCTTAGCTGCCCGGCGACGCACTGCGCATGGGAAGTATGGATGGAGATAGAGCCTCGTTCCGGATGGGATGCCCAAGCGCACATGAATCTGACGTCACAGGTTCGTCGTGCATTGGTGGTCAGGAACAACGCACAGGGTAAGATATGCCCTATGCCCACGAGACGAGAATTCCTGCAAAGGACTGCGGAACTATCCGCCTTCCTGCTTGCGTCTATTGAACGCGCAGCCGCCATTCAGGCGATCCCGGGTTCCAGCTACAAGGATGCGGAACATGTGGTGATTCTGATGCAAGAAAACCGCAGCTTCGACCATTCCTACGGGGCGCTACGCGGCGTCCGCGGATTCAATGACCCTCGCGCAGTGACTCTTTCGAATGGGCATCCGGTGTGGAAGCAGACGCGCAAGGATGGCCTGGAGACTTTGCCTTTCCGGCTTGACCTGCGAAAGAGCCGATCCACATGGCTGGGAGCGTTGCCCCATGGCTGGTGGGACCAGACCGACGCACGGAATGACGGAAATAATGACGGTTGGTTAGACGCCAAGCGGCCCGGACGCAAGGAGTGCACTGAAATGCCGCTGACCATGGGCTTTCACACGCGCGAAGATATTCCGTTTTATTACGCATTGGCCGATGCCTTCACGGTATGCGATCAGCACTTCTGCTCTTCCCTAACCGGCACCACCCCAAACCGCCTGTATTTGTGGACCGGCACGGCGCGGGATCAGCACGGAAGAGCGAACGTGTGGAACTCCGACGTTACCTATGAGCGAACGGCCAACTGGACCACTTACCCGGAGCGGTTGGAAAAGGCCGGCGTCTCCTGGCAAATCTACCAAAACGAGTTAAGTTTGCCGACCGGGTTTACGAGCGAGGAAGACGCCTGGCTCGCGAATTTCACGAATAATCCGCTGGAGTGGTTCGACCAGTATCACGTGGGTTTCCACAAGACCTATCTGGAACATCTGCCCAAGGCACTCGAGGAACTGCCAAAGGAGATCGAGGCCATGCGGGCAAAAGGAGCCGCGCCCGCCGATATTGCGAAAAAGGAACGAGCTCTACAGCATCTGCGGGCGGAAGCCAAGAAGTGGACCAAAGAGGCGGAAGCGAAACTGAGCGACTTTGAACGCAACATACACGCCAAGGCGCTATCCACCAACGCGGGGGATCCGGACTACCGGAAGATCGAAAAGATCCAGTACAAGGACAAGGGGCAAACACGGGAGATGTACGCTCCCAAGAGCGACTTGCTCTATCAGTTCCGTAAGGATGTGGAGGCGGGTGAGTTACCGAAGGTGAGCTGGGTTGTTGCGCCGAAGAACTTCTCGGATCACCCAGGCGCCCCCTGGTATGGCGCGTGGTATCTCGCGGAGGTCATGAACATTCTGACAAAGAATCCAGAGGTCTGGAAAAAGACGATCTTCATTTTGACCTACGACGAGAACGACGGGTACTTTGACCACGTGCCTCCATTTGCGGCTCCACATCCGACCAGACCGGAGAGCGGCAAGGTGACGGACGGGATCAACGCTGCGGAAGAGTTCTGGGCCGAGGAAAAGGACCGCGAGCGAGCCGGGAAGAACGCGCGTGGCGGACCTATCGGGTTAGGGTTCCGCGTGCCGTTTGTGGTGGCATCACCCTGGAGCCGTGGAGGCTACGTATGTAGTGAGGTGTTTGACCATACATCCGTGCTGCAACTGCTGGAGAGTCTCTACGGCGTAAAGGAACCAAACATCGGCAGTTGGCGACGTGCGGTGTGCGGCGATCTGAGCTCGGCATTCCAGGATACGTCCAAGGGTAAAGAGAAGGCGCTTCCCTACCCGCCGTTGAAAGAATTTCTTGGTGGGATTCACCAGGCACAGTTCCAGCCGATGCCATCAGGTTGGGGCTCGGCGAAGATGCCCAAACAGGAGCCGGGCACCAGACCTTCGACCGCGCTGCCCTATGAACTTTCTGCGGAAGCCGTGGTTCGCGGCAATACGCTGGAACTGACTTTGGCTGCAGACAACAAACGTTTCGGCAAAAAGGCAGCTGGCGCTCCATTCCACGTGTACACGCCAGGCGTGTATCGCCGCGGAGAAGCGCCACGGGTCCGGTCCTACGCCGTGGAGCCAGGAAAGAAGTTGACCGACAACTGGGACCTGGACGGTTTCGCGGAGAGTCGCTATGCGGTCCGGGTGAACGGCCCGAACGGCTTCTATCGGGAGTTCACTGGTACGAAGGGCGACCCGAAGGTACACGTGGCCTGCCACTACGAGGGCAACGACGTCGTGATCGCCATCCGCAATGCAGATAGCGAGAGCTATACCGCGTTGATCGCCGATGCAAGCTATGGCCAAGGTACGCAAGCCATACAGGTGGACGCTGGCGCCATACGGAACCTGCGCATGTCCTTGCGCGATAGCCATCGCTGGTACGACCTGTCAGTGCGATTGGAAGGCATCAATAGCTTTGAGCGTCGCTATGCCGGACGCGTCGAGACCGGCGAGCATGGTATCAGCGACCCGGCCATGGCCTAACAAAAAGAAACCAACCCAACGGAACACGGAGTCTGGCCGCTGCTATTCGGCGGGGGCCAGACTGTTGATGAGGGTCGGGAAGAGTTCCGAAACCGTGGGATGGATGGGAAGCGACCAGCGTAGAACATCTACCGACTGCTTGGCATGCATGATGTCGAGGATGCCATGAATGGCTTCGTCGCCACCGGTCCCGAGAATGGCGGCCCCCAGAATTTGGCGGGTTTCCGCATCGACCACCAGCTTCATCAGCCCCTGGGTTTCGCCCTTCTCAACGGCCCGCCCAACACGCGACATAGGCCTGCGTGCGATCAGCAAGGGGCGGTCCAGTTTCCGCGCCTCAGTTTCACTGAGCCCGGCACGCGCTAGCGGCGGATCGATATAGAGCGAATATCCGAGCACACGATCACTGACGCGGCGCTGGTCGCCATCCAGCAGATTCGCGGCGACAATTTCGAAATCGTTATAGGCGGTGTGTGTGAAGGCCCCGCGGCCATTGCAGTCGCCGAGGGCCCAGATGCCGGGCACATTCGTGGCAAGGCTATCATCGACCACGACGTAGCCGTGTTTATCTGTGACGACCCCCGCCTTCTCTAGCCCCAGATCATCGGTGTTGGGGCTGCGCCCGGTAGCCACCAGCACATGGGTGCCCGGGATATCGGGAGGGCCCGACTGGCAATTCACAGTCACCGTCATGCTGCCTTCCGAGCCGACCAGGCGAATGCACTCTGAACCTAAACGGAAGTGAATGCCTTCGGACTCCAGAATGGCGTGGACCTCGGCGGAGATTTCCGGGTCTTCGTGGGGAATGAGGCGTTGATTGCGTTCGACCACGGTAACTTGCGAGCCGAAACGACGATACATCTGGGCAAACTCCAACCCGATGTAGCCGCCACCCACAACGACCAGATGTTCCGGCAGACGAGGGAATCCGAGGATGCTGCTGTGGGTGAGATGATTGTCAGGACGTAGACCGTCTATTCCCCGCCCGGTGGCCCTGGCGCCGACGTTGATAAAGATACGCGGCGCGGTAAAGAGTGCGTCGTCAACGCACACCGTATTCTCGTTTTCAAAACGAGCCTGGCCGTAGAGGATCTGTAGCTTCTCTATATTGCCAAGCCATTTTTCCAGACCCGTACGGGCGTCCAGGCGCACCCGCTGCGCGCGGTCGTGCACTTGGCGAATATCGACGTGAACGCCATCTGGCACGCGGACGCCATAATCTGCTGCTCGACGGACCATATGCGCCGCGTAGGCGCTAGCAACCAGGGCCTTGGTTGGCATGCAGCCGGTGTTTACGCAGGTACCGCCAAGTTGTTTACGTTCAACCAGCAGCACCTTTTGTCCAGCGTCGCAAAGGCGGGCCGCCAGGAAAGGCCCAGCTTGTCCCGCGCCGATCACAATGGCATCGAACGATTCGCTCATGAGGTTCCTTCTGCATCTATCATGCCGAGAGGCACTGGGATTTATGGCCGCCCAACCGTTAGGAGAGCGCAATGATCAAATAAACGGCGAGCGCAATGGCCACGACATCCTCCAGCAGAGCGGCAGGAAGATCTTTGCCGAATGCGGCGGCTAGCTTTCCCCGAACAGCGCGTCCACCCAGCGTTCCCAAGATCGCGCCGAAGACCCCCGCAATGGCGCCGGAAACAAGCTCAGCTCCGGATGCGCCAATGGCCGCGCCGCCAAGAGCACCCATGATGATGCGAGCGCCGAACTGTGGCGGAATGGTGCGACTGGGTGTGGTGGGTCGCTTGTCATTGAACAGTTCACCGGCGGCCAGCAGGGTGAAGATCCAATGGGAGTAAGGGTGGGCAAGAAAGGACAGCCAAGTCCCGGTGAGCCCGGGCATCCCTAAATAGGCGGCCCAACTGACCGCGAGTGGCGCCATCATGGCGCGAAGACCGGCAACGATGCCGACGAGAAGAGCAAGCCCCAGCAACATCTGACCATTCCTCCCTGCGATGTGGGTTCACGATCACGGACATCCGACGCCCGGACATCAGACAACAGCGAAGACGAATACAGAATAGGATAGCGTCACAATGCTAAACCCAGATAGCGATTTGCGATGCATTGGCTCAGATGCATGGTTTATGAGGGAAGATTCGGGAGAAGCAGGAATGTTGTGGAGTGTAACGGAAGTGATATAGCGTGATTCGGCAGCATCCGGGCTACGCGGCAATCTTGCAGGGGTGGCGTAAAATTCTGTATCCGCACGTGGGAGAATTGGAATCCCATGTCTATGCGTGAAGCGTCTCGATTTTCGTTTTGCTCGCTCCCTTTGAATGGTGCTGCGGTAGGCCGGTTGATGGCGCCTTTCGCCGGATTGGCTTTGCTTCTGGTTCTGGCGGCAACATCACTGCCAGCGCAGAACACTCGCCCTCGCGCCAGTTCCATGACGGATTTCAGCAGCATGCTGCAGGAGATGGTGGAAAAAGTAAGTCCGGCTGTGGTGCAGGTGCAGACCCGGGAGTTTGCCCTGGACAACGAGGAAGAAGGCGGATCTCGCATTCGCACGCAACGCGGCAGCGGGTCTGGCATCGTGGTGGATCCGCAGGGCTACATCGTGACGAATGCCCATGTCGTCGGCACCGCGCGGCAGGTACAGGTGCTGCTTGGCGAAACGGCAGAAACCCGGATGCAGTTTCGTTCCATTCTGAAGCCTGCCGGAAGATCTCTACCTGCCAAGGTCATCGGTCTGGACCGTGAAGCTGATATCGCTGTGTTGAAGATTGAAGCGACCGGGCTGCCATATCTGGAGTTTGGGGATTCAGAAAAGGTGCGACAGGGACAAATCGCCGTTGCGTTCGGCAGCCCCTTTGGTCTGGATAATTCCGTGACCATGGGCGTGGTGAGCAATGTGGCGCGGCAGGTGAGCGAAGATAATCCGATGGTCTACATCCAGACGGATGCCGCTATCAATCCGGGGAATAGCGGAGGCCCGCTGATGGACGTCAGCGGAAAAGTGGTGGGCATCAATACCTTCATCATTTCGCCAAGCGGATCGAACGACGGCATCGGATTTTCTGTCCCCAGCAACATCGTGAAGACGGTGTATGAGCACATCCGCAAAGAGGGACGCGTGCGCCGTGGGCAGATCGGCGTGATGGCGCAGACGATTACGCCTTCGTTGGCAGAAGGGTTGAAACTTCCCCAAAACTGGGGCGTGATTCTGTCAGACATTGTGCCTTCGAGCTCGGCAGACGCGGCTGGCTTGCAGCAGAAAGATATTGTGCTGACGCTGGACGGTCGTGTGATGGAAAATGCACGCCAGTTCGGCGTGAACATCTACCAGCACGCTGGGTCGACCATCACCCTCGAGCTTTTGCGTGACGGCCAGAAGATCACCAAACAAGTGAGCGTGCTGGAACGTCCAAAAGATCCGGACCGGATTTTAGCGCATGTTGACGGCGAACAGAACGTTGTCCGGCGTCTGGGTCTGCTAGGTGTGAGCTTGAACGCAGAGGTGATCGCGTTGATGCCCGAAACACGCCGTTTGCAAGGCGTGGTCATCGCGGGTGTATTTGCCGACTTCGCCAAGGGTGACGAGGCCTTGCAGACAGGTGACGTCATCTATGAGGTGAACAACCAAAGAGTGAACAGTCTGGAGGCGCTGAAAAGCGTTGTTGATGCCCTTCCCTCTGGGGACCCTGCGGTTCTGCTGATCGAACGGGCTGGCCGGCTCTTGTATCTTGTTGTGGACACGCCCTAACGAGCCCTGCTTCGGAGAGAGAAGCTGCGACGCGCCTTCACGAACCTTCGGAAATTGGATTGCCAGGTCTATGGCGCCGTGCACATTGGCACGGAATCGGCGACCAAGCAATGAGCTACAACGCGAAAGTGCGCCTTCTGCTGGGACTGTGGCTGCCGGCTTTGCGTCGCAACTGAGCTGCCTCACCCACTAGAACCGATGTTTTAAGTTGGAAGAGGCTTCTGAAAGCCCGCGCCAGAATAGCGTTGGTGGCCGTTGAGGCCGAAAATCACAGAGTGAAAGCGGTCTGAGCGCGGGCAAGCCAAGCATATAATCGATTTTTCTAATGCTGAATCGTTTTTGTGCTCTGGCATTATTTTTCCAGATACTAGCTTTCGGATGGCGGTTTCGCCAAATGAACGTAAAAAAAACGAAATTCGTTCGGCGGCCTTGTAGAGTCCGGAACCCACCGATTCAACGGGAAGCAGAAATCGCCCGAGCGGCTCCGCCAACGCCTATATACAGACGAACGGATTAACTCCCAAAAGCTACTGAAAATAATTCAGTTAGCTGACGATGAGATACGACCGGGGTGGACGCATAGGCATAAAGGAGGGTATGCCGCGCGAACTATCGCCGAGCGCTATCCCTGTCGGTCGGCGGGATTGACATCTGTACAAAATGTTCCGAGTTATTAAGATTTTGATACTACGACGCAAAGGACATTCTGTCCAACTCAAAAACAGGATAAGGCCAATAAAAATTCTTCAGTTCCCTTTCGGCACCATCGGAACGCATTATAGTAAGAATCCGCGCCCCGTCACTGCGCGAACAAGAAGGTCGGCAGCTCCGTCGCGCCGCAGTGAGTCTCAAACACATCCTGAGGAGTTTGACGATGCAAAGAGTTCTTGGGCTCCTGGTCGCCCAATTCGTAAGCATTCCGCTGTTCGCCCAGACAACCGCTGAGGAGCTGGAGTCATTAAAAGCTGCCGTTGCGAGTGCGCAGAGCGCGGGCGACAACGCCTGGATGCTGACATGTGCTGCCCTCGTGCTGATGATGACAGGCCCCGGTCTGGCTCTCTTCTATGGCGGTTTGGTCCGCAGGAAGAACGTGCTCAGCACCATGATGCACAGTTTCGTCATGATGGCCCTAGCAACCGTGCTGTGGGCGGTCGTCGGATATAGCTTGGCCTTTGGTGAAGGATCCCCGTACATCGGCGACCTCCGCTACTTGATGCTCAACGGAGTGGGCGCCGAACCCAATGGGGACTACGCTGGCACCATTCCGCAACAGACATTCATGGTGTTCCAGATGATGTTCACCATCATCACGCCAGCCCTGATTTCGGGAGCATTCGCTGAACGCATGAAGTTCAAGGGAATGTTGCTGTTCATGACCCTATGGTCATTGATCGTGTACTATCCGATGGCTCACATGGTGTGGGGCAAGGGTGGCTTGCTGAACGCATTCTCTGGTGGAGCTTTGCCGTGCTTTGACTTTGCTGGCGGCACGGTGGTGCACATCACCAGCGGCGTATCGGCTCTGGTCTGCGCCATCTACCTTGGCAAGCGCCGCGGTTATGGCTCGGAGGCGATGAAGCCACACAATCTGGTCATCAGCACCATTGGCGCTTGCTTGCTGTGGGTGGGTTGGTTTGGATTCAACGCGGGTAGCGCGCTGAGCGCGGGCTCTTTGGCATCGAGCGCTTTTGTGGCGACTCAATTGGCGGCCGCAACGGCCACCTTGGGATGGTTGCTGATGGAATGGCTGCTGATGGGCAAGCCGAGCATGTTGGGCGCCATTTCCGGCGCTGTAGCTGGGTTGGTTGTCATCACGCCGGCAGCTGGTTTTGTGTCGCCTAGCGCGGCACTTATCATGGGATTTGTGGGCGGAATCTTCTGCTATTTCATGGTAGTAAAGGTGAAGTCCATGTTGGGCTACGACGACTCTTTGGATGCCTTTGGTATTCACGGGGCGGGTGGTACGCTGGGTGCAGTATTGACCGGCGTGTTCGCCTCGAATGCCGTGAACAGTGGCCTTCCGGAAGCCGCCGGGCTGATGGATGGCAACGGTGGCCAGGTGGTGAACCAGATTCTGGGCTCTCTACTCTCCTGGGTGCTGGCCATTGTGGGAACGCTGGTCATTCTGAAGATTTGTGACCTGACGGTCGGCCTCCGCGCTACGGCGGAAGAAGAAGTCGACGGTCTGGACCTGACGCAACATGGGGAAGAGGCCTACAGCCTCGAAGCCTAGTGATATAGCCTCGAAGCTTAGTCAACGGGAGAACACGATGAAGAAAATCGAAGCGATTCTGCAGCCGTTCAAGCTGGATGAAGTGAAGGAAGCACTTAAGGCTATCGGCATCACGGGCATGACCATCACCGAGGTACGCGGACACGGACGCCAGAAAGGGCATACGGAAATTTACCGCGGACAGGAATACAACGTGGACCTGCTGCCCAAGATGAAGCTGGAACTGGTGCTGGCCGATGAGCGACTGGATGAGGTGATTGCCACCATCAGCAGTGCAGCGCGCACCGGCAAAATCGGAGACGGCAAGATTTTTGTTTACGATGTGCTGGACGCCATTCGCGTGAGAAACGACGACCGGGGCTCGGAAGCACTCTAATCCGCAACATTCACCATCGAAAAAGCCCACCCTCAGTGAGGGTGGGCTTTTTCATGCAGGCGAAGGGCCGACCGGCCGACATCGCCGACAGGGGAATGAAGCGTTCCCTTCCCCGATCTAGGACAATACTCGCTTCCAATCCACGCCCCGCATGTCGCCGGTCTTCATGAACTGCACATGGAAGGCATAGGCGGCCGCCAGCGTTTGCGGCGTATGCCCTTCCTTCACGTAGTCAAAGTAGCGGTGAAGCTCTTCGCGGTAATCCGGGTGAGCGCAATTGTCCACGATCATGCGGGCGCGCTCGGTGGGCGTCTTGCCGCGCAAGTCAACGATGCCGTGTTCGGTGGCGACCACTTGCACCGAGTGTTCACTATGATCTGTGTGGCTGACCTGCGGCACGATGGTGGAGATCTTGCCTCCCTTTGCCGTCGATGGACAGGTGAAGATGGAAATGTAGGCGTTGCGGGTAAAGTCGCCCGAGCCTCCGATGCCGTTCATCATCTTTGAACCCATCACGTGCGTGCTGTTCACGTTGCCAAAGATATCTACCTCGATGGCCGTATTCATCGAAATGAGACCCAGGCGCCGGATGGCTTCGGGATTGTTGGAAATTTCCTGCGGGCGCAGAACGATGCGCTCCTTATACCAAGCCAGATTTGCATAGACTTCGGCAAGAAGCTCTTTACTAACCGTCAAGGAACAGGTGCTCGCGAAGCGGCACTTGCCTTCCCGCAACAGCGCGACCACGCTATCCTGCAGCACTTCCGTGTACATATCGAAGGGGGGAATATCGGGATGCGTTCCCACCATCGCCAGAATGCCGTTCGCGATTTCTCCGACGCCGGATTGCAGCGGCAGGAAGCTCTTTGGGATGCGGCCGACCTTCATTTCATTGGCCAGGAACTCCGCAACGTGGTAGCCAATCTTCTTGTGAATTTCACTTGGCTTATCCAGCGGGCGCGAATCATCGCTGAAGTTGGTTTCGACGATGCCGACGATCTTGGACGGATCGACTTTCAGGACGGGGGACCCAATACGGTCGGAGACCTTGAAGATGGGCAGCTCCCGACGATGCGGTGGATTCTCTGGCTCATAAATATCATGGATACCGCGCAATTCGGTCGGGTGCGCGCGATTCAACTCGATCAGAATCTTATCCGCGACGTGGGCATAGGTCGGCGCGGCGCCCACAGCGGAGGTAAGGACAATCTCACCCGAATCGGTAACGTCCGCTGCTTCAATGATGGCCCAATCGATCTTGCCGAGAAAGCCGTAACGCACGAACTGGGGCACCATGGAAAGGTGCATATCGACAAAGCGGCAGGTGCCATCGTTAATGCGTCGACGCAGATGATCGTTCGTCTGATAAGGGGTACGGAAGCTGATTGCATCCGCCTTGGCAAGCGCGCCATCCAGAAAGGCTCCGGTGGAAGCGCCCGTAAGCACACCAACCTGGAAGGGACGATCGTGCAGATGATCGATGACCGCACGCTCGGCAAGCGCCATCGGAATCGCTTTGGGTGAGCCGGAGGGAGTAAACCCGCTGCATCCCAAATTGTCTCCGTGTTTGATGAGTGCCGCTGCTTCCTGGGCTGTGAGTCTTGCAAATCGATCTGCCATGATTACCTCTATGAAATGAAAACGTTATGAGCTTACTTGATGCTTTCGCAAGAATCGGGCCACTAGGTCCAAAGCAGCCTTAGACGGCGACACTGCGGCTTCCATCACTTGCCGCCGAAGGTGTCGATGACTCTCGGCTATATCCAGATCCTGCTCAAAGGCTTCCTGAATCTGGTCGGCGATCGCCGCTTCCAACCACTCCACCAGTTGACGGCGGCGGCGCTCTTTAAAAAATCCATTGCTCTGCACAAGCTGGTGATGTTCCAACACGGCGTCCCAAATTTCGGCAATGCCTGTGTTACTGAGCGAGGAACACGTAAGCACGCGAGCCTGCCAGCCAGACGCACTTTTCGGGAAGAGACGGAGGGCAGTCTGGTATTCCGCGCGCGCCGCTCGGGCGCGGTCAATGTTGGAACCATCTGCCTTGTTGATCGCCAGCAGATCAGCCATCTCCATGATTCCCCGCTTGATGCCCTGTAGCTCGTCACCGGCGCCAGCAAGCATCAACAGCAGAAAAAAGTCCACCATGGAAGCGACCATGGTCTCTGACTGGCCAACACCGACGGTTTCAATGAAGATGTTCCGGAAGCCTGCCGCTTCACACAGAATCACCGTCTCGCGCGTACGGCGGGCCACGCCACCCAAGCTGCCTCCCGAAGGAGATGGACGAATGAATGCATTCAGATTGGAGGCCAGACGCTCCATCCGGGTCTTGTCGCCGAGAATGCTGCCCCCCGAAAAGCTGCTGCTGGGGTCCACGGCGAGCACCGCGACTTTCTGACCACGATCTTCCACCAGGTGCATGCCAAGCGCTTCAATAAAAGTGCTCTTCCCTACACCGGGGACACCCGTGATGCCAAGACGGATGGAGCGACCGCTATGCGGCAGACAGCCTTCGATGATCGCCTGCGCCTTGGCCGCATGCTGAGGCAAGCGGCTTTCCGTTAGCGTGATGGCCCGGCTGAGCATCGCCCGCTCGCCAGCCAGAATGCCTTCGACGAACTGCGCCTCCGACGGATCCTGTCGGCGCATTTGCCGGTAGCGAAGCGCCTGGGATGGCGACACCGACGGAGGAGCCTCTACCCCTGGCTGTACAGAAAGCGCACCCGTCTCCTTAACGGCATCCCGCTCCGGCGTGTGCTGGCGTAACGCAACTGTGTCCTTTTCCTTCACCCGGCAGTAACCCTTCCACGGAACATCCTAAACCACCTGTACCACTTGAGGTCGGTTTAGAAGATTCCCAGTTTGCCCACAGAACACCCTGCAATCGTCATTGGCTTGGTGACGGCTGCCGCGAGCACAAGCTTTTGCGACAGCCGTGTAAGAAGCTAGGCCTCAGCGGGCTGTTCCCTGCTGGCCAGCAGAACTTCGAGAATCTGCTGAGCCGCTACTGGAATCACCGTGCCCGGCCCGAAGATGGCGACGGCGCCGGATTCGTAGAGGCACTCGTAATCCTGGTGAGGGATAACGCCGCCGACGACCACCATGATGTCGTCGCGCCCGAGTGCTTTCAGTTCCGCAATGACCTGGGGCACGAGCGTTTTGTGACCAGCGGCCAGTGTGGAAACGCCCAACACGTGGATGTCATTTTCCACGGCGTGGCGAGCCACTTCAGCCGGGGTCTGGAAGAGTGCGCCGATGTCGACGTCAAAGCCGAGATCCGCAAAGGCGGTCGAAATCACCTTGGCGCCACGGTCGTGGCCGTCCTGACCCATCTTGGCGACCATGATGCGGGGACGACGGCCTTCCACTTGGGCGAAACGATCTGCCAGTTCACGGGCCTTGGCGAAGTTCTCGTCGCTTTGTGATTCCGAAGCGTAGACTCCCGCGATGGAACGAACCACGGCTTTGTACCTCCCAAAGACTTTCTCCATGGCATAGGAGATTTCGCCCAGTGTCGCACGCTTGCGCGCGGCGTCGACAGCCAGTTCCAGCAGGTTGCCCTCGCCGGTCTCCGCGCAACGCGTGATGGCTTCCAGGGCGTGTTCCACGTCTGCCGAGTTACGGTTTTTCTTCAAGTTGGCCAATCGCTCCAACTGTTGCAACCGAACCGCCGTGTTGTCGACTTCCAGCACGTCCAGAGGAGCTTCTTTCGCCAAGCGGTAGCGGTTGACGCCCACGATGACGTCCCGGCCGGAATCAATACGCGCCTGCTTCTTGGCGGCCGCTTCTTCAATGCGCATTTTGGGCAAGCCGGTTTCGATGGCTTTGGCCATACCGCCGAGCTGCTCCACTTCCTGAATCAAGGTCCAGGCGCGGTTGGCCAAATCGTGCGTCAGCGATTCGACATAGTAGGAACCACCCCAGGGATCGACCACGCGGCAGATATCGGTCTCTTCCTGCAGGTAGATCTGGGTATTTCTGGCGATGCGCGCCGAGAAATCCGTTGGCAGCGCGATGGCTTCATCAAGGGCATTGGTGTGCAGGGACTGGGTGTGCCCCAGCGCCGCAGCCATGGCCTCAATGCAGGTACGCGCAACGTTGTTGAAGGGATCCTGTTCCGTGAGGCTCCACCCGCTCGTTTGCGAGTGCGTGCGTAGGGCCATCGACTTGGTGTTCTTGGGACCAAAGCTCTTCACGATTTTGGACCAAAGCAGACGGCCCGCGCGCATCTTGGCAATTTCCATGAAATGGTTCATGCCAATATCCCAGAAGAACGAGATACGGGGAGCGAAATCATCCACACTCAGCCCAGCGGCGATACCGGTGCGCAGATATTCCTGCCCGTCGGCCAGCGTGTAGGCAAGCTCGATATCCGCAGTGGCCCCTGCTTCCTGCATGTGATAGCCACTGATGGAGATGGAGTTGAACTTGGGCATCTTTTCCGATGTGTACCGGAAGATGTCCGCGATGATCTGCATGGAGGGCAGGGGCGGATAGATGTAGGTATTCCGCACCATGAACTCTTTCAGAATGTCGTTCTGGATGGTGCCGGAAAGTTTGTTCAGCGGCACACCCTGCTCTTCGGCGGCGACGATATAGAAAGCCATCACCGGAATGACGGCGCCGTTCATGGTCATCGATACCGACATGTCGCCGAGCGGAATCTGATCGAAGAGGACCTTCATGTCTTCGACGCTATCGATGGCCACACCAGCCTTACCGACGTCACCCACAACACGTTCGTGGTCCGAGTCATAGCCTCGGTGAGTGGCAAGATCGAATGCCACCGAAAGACCCTTTTGGCCCGCAGCCAGATTCCGGCGATAGAACGCGTTGGATGCTTCAGCGGTGGAAAAGCCTGCGTACTGGCGAACGGTCCAGGGACGCATGGTGTACATGGCCGAGTAGGGTCCGCGCAGGTAGGGCGCTAACCCGGCTGCGTAGTTCAGGTGCTCGAGGCCTTCCAGATCTTCCCGCGTGTAGAAAGGTTTTACCGGAATCTGCTCCGGGCTTTCCCAGAAGGTCGCCGCATCAAGGGCAGCACCGCTGGGTGCAGCAGCGACTTCGGGACGGTAGCTAAGGTTGGCGAAATCGGGTCTCATGGTAATCCATCCTCTTTCGGTTGCGGCAAATGGCCTCGGTTATTCGGTCACCGGTATGCCCAGTTTTTGCTGGAAAGCGGTGAGCGCGTCTTCCGCCACAGTGCGTACGTGCACGAAGTCTTCCACGCCCAAGTTCTGCAGGGCTTCCAAAATGTCTTTGGGATAGCCCGCCACTACGATCTGCGCTTCGGGCAACTGCTGTTTCAAGAGTGGGCAGGCTTCCTGGGCGACTGCCAGGTATTCCTCATCGGAACTGCAGAGCACCACGATGTCCGCCTTGGCGGCGACAGCAGCGTCGACTCCCGCCGTCGCATTGGGAAAGCCCAGGTTGTCGGACAGGCTGAAACCCGCGCATCCGAAGAAATTCGAAACGAAGCCAGCACGCGCCTGCCGCATGGCCACACTGCCTACCTTCAGCAGGAAGACCAGCGGGGTATGCCCTTTTTCTGCTGCAAACTTCTCTGTGCGCAGCCGAATCTTCTCAAAGGCCTCCGCTGCACGAAACGGCGCAATCTGCTGCGCTATCAGTTGCTGCTTAGAGGCAAGAGCCAACTGGGCGTCGGTCAGCACAGCGCCAGACTGAAACGCCCGGATGAGGGAAGGCAGCACATCGTTGGGATCCACATGGAACGCATGTCGGCTCCGTTCCAATTCCGCAGGATCATCTGCCGAGTGCACGCGTTGCAAGGCAGTCTCCTGGATGTTTGGATATTGATTCACGCCCAAAAGGACTTGGCGGCGTCCGGCGACCGCTTGCCGTTTCTTGGCAGCGACAGCTCCCACTTCTTTGGCCAGGAATCCGTTGGAGGCGGCAGAGATGAAACCACCGACTTCCTCCACCTGCTGGAAGAGTTTCCAACTGGCAGCGGCCAGAGAATCGGTGAGGCTTTCGAAGAGATAGCTGCCAGCCGCGGGGTCGGCGACCTTATCCAGATAAGCCTCATGCTTCAACAACAACTGAATGTTGCGCGACAGACGAAGGGCCGTCTCATCAGGGGAGCGGTAGCTGTTCTCAAAGGGAGGAACCAGAATGGCGTTGGCGCCACCGAGAGCCGCGGCCATGGCCTCTGTCGTCGCCCGCAGAAGATTTGTGTGCGGGTCGTAGAGCGCCTTATTGAAGTTGGCGCCACGGCTCAGAATCGGGATGGCCGGGACGGGCTGGTCCGCACCGAGATATGCGCCGATGACACGCGAGATCAGCAAGCGCGCGGCGCGCAATTTGGCAATCTCCATGAAGTAGGTGGAGCCCACTGAGAATTGCACCTGCAAGCGCGAAAGAACCGTTTGCAGGTCGAGCCCACCCGCGCACAGACCTTGCAGATATTCAGAGAGAGCAGCCAGTGTGAAGGCCAGTTCCTGCACGGCGCTGGCGCCCGCTTCCAGATAGGCGCCGCCTTGTAAGGAGAGCACTCGTAGCCGAGGCGCGTGAGTGGCCGCGTAGTCGAGGACATTCGCGACCTGAAAGAATAGCTCCTCACGCGATCCCGGCAACGCGCCCTCTACCACAAGAGTGCCCAAAGGATCGTAATCGACAGATCCAAAAACTTCCTGCGGATTTGCCTGGCTGGTAAGAAGCGCAGTCAGGAAATTGCCAAGAGTGGGCAGGGCATTTGCCTTGGCCTGGAAGTGGATGCCCGCCCGATAGAAGGGATAACCCTTAATGACAGCGAGCATGGCATCCAATGACTGGATATTGACGCCGCGCAGGCCGGTCGCCGCAGCTTCTGTGTAAAAGCAGGTATCCGTCGCTCCGGCATTTAGCGCATCCAGAGCGGCAGCATTGGCGGCTTCCGGATCGGGAACCGCAACTTCCTGCACAATGGACCAGTTGTTGCCTTTCGCCGAAACGCCGCGATGCCAGGGAGACTCGCCAGGCAAAGACTCCAGATAAGACAGAGGTTCCAGCGCCGGATTCCGGTAATAGGGCTGCACCTTCAGACCTTCGTAAGTCTGCCAAAGCAGCTTTTTATCGAAATCTGCACCCTTCAGATCCGCCTCGACAGCGGCACGCCAGCTTTCGTCGGAAACCGGCGGGAAGGTATCCAGAAGGTGAAGAGGAGCTTCCTTGACGTCACTCATGGTTTCTTTGCCTTTCTACTTTGCTCGCTCGTCAGTTGGCTGCCCGGCCAACGAGCCTCTCGGTGCGCATTCACAGCAACAGCTGGTGTGTGTTGCCCGCACTAGTGCTTGGCATTCGCCGGATCTTCCACGCATTCGAAGAGGACTCCAAAAGGATTCTCTTCGCGGGATTTCGGATGAAGAAAAAACACCGTGGTTCCGCGTGAACCGGGCCGCGGCGCAGGGTCGATGATACGGAATCCCTTTTCTTTCAGATAGTCAAAAGCCACTTTGGCGCTCTTCACACGGAAGGCGACGTGGGCCAATCCGCCACGGCCACCTGCCTTGTCGATGCCCTTCTGCACGGGGGAATCTTCCGTTAGCGGCTCCAACAACTGAATCAGGTTCTGGCTATCGCCTACCTGTAGCAAAGATTCCCGGACCTGATCGCCCCCATAGACCTCTTCGCGGTGGAGTTCGCGAAAGCCTAACATCTGATAGGCAGCAACCTGAGCATCCAGTTGGCCACGAGGAACCGATATGGCGACGTGGTCCACAAACTCGAAGCCAGGGACTTCGAGCAGTTCCGGATCAAAGGCATGGTTGGATTGCGACATAGTGATTATTCTCCTCGGAAAATCTGCTGAGTTTGAAGACGCCGCCGACCCGCGCGTACAGTAGCTTCTGCCCATTGCATCATGAACGTGGCAAAATCTCGCGCGCGTACTCCGGATCGGCTTGGCGCGGAGTCCGTATGGGTATCAAGATGGAGTGAAGAAAATCGTCTCGCCATCGCGATTGAAATGAAGCCGATTTCCATACCGGAATATGCGGAAATATCGTCTACGCCGCCCTGACGATGTGACCAACCAAGGTTCCGTGCACTGGGTGTTGAGGCTCCCCGACCGTGTGCGGGGAGCCCCCAAGCGCTGGGGAGCGTCGCTTGTTCTTCATCAAACTTTAGTTGGCAATCGGCTCGCATGAGACACTTTCCTCTCGCTTAACCAGGAGCGATCCATTCCTTAGAGAGGAATGAGTCCGTGCTTCTTGGGCGGACGCAGCTCTCTCTTGGTATGCAGAGCTTCCAGGCTCATCGCAATGTGGCGACGGGTTTCGGCGGGCTCGATGATGTCGTCGACCAAGCGGCGCCCAGCCGCAACGTAAGGATTGGCAAAGGTGTCGCGATACTTTTCAATCAGCTCACGACGCTTGGCCGCCTTGTCGTCGGCCGCGTCAATTTCTTTGCGGAAGACAACGTCGGCAGCGCCTTCCGCACCCATCACGGCAATCTCCGCCGTGGGCCAAGCGAAGGCGCGGTCCGCGCCAAGATCCTTACCGCACATCGCCAGATACGCGCCGCCGTAGGCCTTGCGAATGACAACGGTAATTTTGGGAACAGTGGCCGACGAGTAGGCGAAGAGCAGCTTGGCGCCGTGGCGGATAATGCCTCCATATTCCTGCGCCACGCCCGGCAGGAAGCCCGGTACGTCGACAAACGTAACGATGGGAATGTTGAAGGCGTTGCAGAAGCGGATGAAACGCGCCGCTTTGTCTGACGCGTTGATATCCAGAGCGCCAGCCAACGTCTGCGGCTGGTTGGCAACGATGCCTACCGAACGGCCCAGAATACGCGCAAACCCAATCACGATGTTCTTTGCATACTCGGCCTGGACCTCAAGAAAATCCGCCTCGTCGACAACGCGCAGAATGATCTGACGTATGTCGTAGGCCATCTTCGCCTCTTGCGGCAGCACGAAGTTCAACTCTTCATCGGGGCCGATATCCTGCACGCTTTCTGGACGCGGGGGATCTTCCATGTTGTTGGAAGGCAGAAAGCTAAGCAGCTTGCGGCAGAGTTCGGCGGCATGCTCGTCATCTTCCGCGATGAAGTGCACTACCCCGCTTTGACCCATTTGTGCTGCGGGACCACCCAACTCTTCCGCGGTGACCACTTCGCCGGTCACTTGCTTGATGACCGAAGGACCCGTGATGAACATGTTGGCGTACTTCACCTGAATGATGAAATCTGTCAGAGCGGGGCTGTAGGCAGCGCCACCCGCACAGGGTCCACAAATCAGTGAAATCTGGGGCACCACACCCGAGAGCTTGGTGTTGTAGTAGAAAACGCGACCATACCCGGCCAGGCTATCAATGCCTTCCTGGATGCGTGCTCCGCCCGAATCGTTGATGAAGACAAAGGGGGACCCGGTGTTCAAGGAAGCCTGCATCATCGCGACAATTTTGTCACTATGCACTTCGCCAGCAGCGCCACCGGCTACCGTGAAGTCCTGGCTGGCCAGGTGGATCAAGCGGCCATCCACAGTCGCCGAACCGGTAACAACACCGTCAGCGGGCAGTTCTTTGCCTGCCATATCAAAGAAGGTGACCCGATGTTGAGCGAAGAGCCCGGTTTCCTGAAAGGCATCGGCATCGACGAGGACATCAATACGCTCGCGAGCACTCAGCTTTCCTGCTTGGTGCTGCTTCTCGAGACGCTTGGCTCCGCCGCCCAGCCGTAAGGCTTCTCGTTTCGTCCTGAGTTCCTGGATCTTTTGCTCTATCGACATGGTATGTTTTCCGTCCGCTGATCCGTCGGGAACTTTTATTTTCCGACTCTTTTGTCCTATTAGCAATATACACTACTGAGTACAGATCGTAAACACTTCCAGTAACAGGAGATCCAGACTTTTAAAGTGAAGGGCCGTAGACCTGGAGAGGTAGGAGAAAGTGGAGAATTTTGGTGCGGAAAGAAACGGGGAAAGAAAACGGCGTCTCCCGAGGAGACGCCGAAGGGAGGAGGAACTGAAGTAAAGACCTAGTCGGTCGTCTTGGCGGAAGAGAGCGAACTCAATTCCACAGACTGCGTCCGCTGTTCCAATTCGGCGACCTGCCTCTGCCGCCAACGCTCACGGAGAACACGGACGCCGAAGACCAGACAACCCGCGGCGACCGCAAATACCGCATTGGTAATCAGCACGCCAAAGGCGGTGACCAGGAAGGCCGCAGAGTCGGACCGCCGCATCTTGGGAAGACGCCGCCAGGTACCCCAATCGAGCAGACAGAAGCCCATCCATGCCGTGACGCCAGCAAGCGCCGGAATCGGCACGTGGGAGACGAAGCTGCCCGCCAGGGTGACGAAGCCAATCAAACAGATGCAGTGCATCACGTTCGCCATACGTGTGGTGGCTCCGCAACGGATGGCGGCCACACTGCGGGCGGGAATACCTACACTCATCGGGGCAGCAAACATGCCGCCCACGATATTGGCGATCCCGAAAGCGCCCAACTCCCCATCCGCGTCGGCCTTGCGCATGGGGGTGTGGCGACCGCGGAAGTGCTCCACAACTCGGGACGTCAGCAGGATGTTTACGGATGTCACGAATGCCAAGCCAAACGCCGCAGGAACGACCGTGTACACGTCAGTGGCAAACCACTGAAAGCCCTGGAATGGCGGAATCTCCACCGGGAGAGTGCCCACTTCCTGCTGGTGCCATTGGAAGAGATGGTAGACCGCCACAGCGCCGAGAATGCCGGTAAGGGGAGCAGGCATCTTGGGTAGATATCGCGCGGTCAAGGTGGTCAGGACAATGACGACGGCAGCCAGAATGAAGGGAATGGACTGCATGTCGCCCAGCCGCAGGATGACCTGGAACAACTGACCGATCATGGATTCGGCCCAGCCCGCTTCGGGTCTGGCGATGCCGAAAATCGTGCGTAACTGCGTGATGATCATCAACGCGCCAATGCCGCAGGAGAACCCGGATACCACCGCCAGGGGAACTTTGGAAATATGACGTCCCAAGCGGAGTACGCTGAAGGCCATCATCAGCACCCCAGCGGTAAGGCAGACCTTCGCCGCGCCACCAATCCCTTGGTCAGTCACCGCATTGGCGATGAAGGGAAGCGTGACGCTGGAGGTGCCACCGATCAACAACGGGTTCCTCCCTAACAGGATGGTGATGGGCGCCGAAATCATGGATGTAAAAAGACCGAGGACGGGTGGCAAACCCATCAATTGCGCCATCGCCAGACCGTAGGGGAGTGCGATCAAGGCCGCGATGAGCCCACCAAACGCGTCGCCCTGGAACTGGCTCCAGCTGTAGCCGCGTAGGTAACGCTTCAAAACGAACCTTCCTTTCGGTTAGTTACGCGAGTTAGAGAATAACCGGCGTAACAGAAGAGGAGGCGCGGAGCCCCAAAGGGGGCTCCGCGCTGGAAACACGGAACAGCGGACAGAGCTACGCCATTACCTTCGGCAAGGCTTCCATGAATTTCTTCATTTCTTCGGCGGTGCCGACCGAGACACGGCTGTGTGTCGGCATGGCAGGCCAGGCACGTCCCACGTAGATGTTGTGCGCCTGCATCTTCTGCGAGAAGTCTTTTGCCGGCATCTTCACGTCCAGCAAGAACTTGTTGCTCTCAGACCGGATGTAGCTATAGTTTTTCTTGTCCAGGAAAGCAAAGACGTCTTCGCGGACATTCTTGATGATCTGGCGGCGTTCGGGAACAAGCTTCGGATTTTTGATGGAGGCGTGTGCGCCAGCCATCGCTGTGACGGAGACGGCGCCGGAGTTGTACTTCCCGAACTTCGCGAGCAGGTCCGGACGGCCAAGAGCAAAACCGGCACGCAGACCAGCCATGCCGTAGAGCTTGGAGAAGGTACGCAGAATGACGACGTTCTTGTCGCCAGCCACGAGATCGCTGCCTACGGGTGTGTCGGCGAGGTGGATGTAGGCTTCGTCGAGAACGAGAACCTGCTCACCTTTCAGCTTGGAAACCAACCAGTCGATGTCTTCGCGCGGCGTAAGGGTACCGGAAGGGTTATTGGGATTGCAGATGTAGTAGACACCCGCGTTGGGGTCGGCTTCGTACATCGCCTTCACGTCGTGCTTATAGGTAGGGGTGGAGAGCGGTACCAGATGGTATTTGGCGCCCACGGTCTGGGCAGCGCGGTACGCAGCCTCATAACCAGGATCGGCAGTCACCAAGCTCTTTTCCGGGCTGGTGAAGGCCATCACCACATGGTGGAGAGGCAAGCTCGATCCGCCGTAGGGACGAACATAGGTGGCTTTGACGCCTTCCTGTTCGGCCACCGTCTTGGCGAAATCAAAGGTCTCCTCATAGAGGTAGCGGCCACCGAGAGGAGTGAACTTATGCATCACTTCCAGGGCTTCCACGGAAGGACCGAGAGGATTCTCGTTTGCGTTGATCTTCACCGCATCCGGCGAAATACGGCCGATGGCCGATAGCTGCGCAAGCGCAGATTCATTGAGAATGGGCAGAGCCGAGGCGGCGCCGACCACAGAGGCAATGCGTCCAAAAGAGCGGCGAGAGAAGCCCGTCTTCGCTGCCTGGCGCAAGATTTCGTTGGCACTCGTGTTCATTCTTACTCCCCAAATATCCTTGAATTCCCAGATACAGCTAAACCCCGCGGCTTTGCCGCGGGGTTTGCTTCATGTTGTTGCGCGCAAAATCAAGAGATTGCGTTCCTCTAGAAGAAGAAGCGCAGACCCAACTGGTACATGCGCGGGAAGTTTGCCTGCTGTGAGATCTGACCGAAAGCGCCAGATCCAAAAGTGGTGTTCGGGCTGTTGAACAACGGCGTGTTGAACGCGTTGATCGCCTCAGCCCGGAACTGAGCCTTGTACTTCTCGAGGAAGGTGAAGGTCTTGAAGACGGAGATGTCCCAGTTGTGCGTTCCGGGACCACGCATACCCAAGGTACGGCTTACGTTTCCAAAGGTTCCCGTCGGTGCGTTGGCAAAGGCCCCTGCATCAATGTAACGGGTGGAGCCGGCATCCAAACCGATGCGGTCCTGCGGACGTCCACTGGTTTCCGGACTGGAGCCAGTGGCGTTCGGGAACTGCACCAGGGTGAAGTAGTTGGCGTTGGAGTTGACGTTCTGACGAACGCTGAGTGGGAAGCCCGTCTGCCAGATCTGTACGGCGTTCACGGACCAACCACCGACGACGAGATCGGCCAGAGTGCTGCTCATGTAGGGCTTGCCCTTGCCCAAGGGCAGTTCGTACGTCAAAGCATTGGACCAACGACGAGGCGTGTGGGAGCCGGAAAGGGCGAACTCACGCTCGATGTCGTAGGAATTCCGCGTGGAGGCAGCCAAGCTGTTCAGCGGGCCGGAACCAGCGGCGCCGACTCCCGTGTCTTTAAATTGCGACCACGTGAAGGTCGAGAGGAAGGATAGGCCTTTCGACATACGCTTCTGGGCCTTGATGACCACGGAATCGTAGGTGGACCGACCGAAGGAGTTCAAGCTAGTCGTGATGTTGGTGTATTGGTTGAAGGGCCGAAGCAGTTGGGCACGCGTGATGTTCGCATTCCCAAGGATGCCCTGACCACCAGCTACATAGTAGGGATTGGCAACAGACTGACCAATTGTCGGATCGTTGAAGTAACGCTCTTCCAACTGGTTGATGTTGACGGCGTTGCCAATCGTCAGGTTCTTGCCTTGGCTACCTACATAGCCGACGGCGAGAGCAACACCCCAGCCCAACTCTCTTTGGATGTCAAAGGAGTATTGGTGGACGTAGGGCGACTTCATATTCTGGTCGATGAAACTGAGGCTGCCTCCCGCGCCGGTTGCAAGCCCATTCCCATTCAGTGCGGGATTGAGTAGGCCGTTGGGGAAGGGATTGTCCAGCGACGAACCTGGCGTTGCTCCATTGTCGCCGCTGCCGGTTAGGAAGGTCTGGGCCTGCCAACCGAGCGGTGTCTGCAAACCGTAAGCGACTGGCGCCCAGAACAGGCCGTAGCCGCCACGTACCGTAGTCTTGTTGTTCAGCTTCCAGGCGACGCCGAAGCGGGGGCTGATCTTGTTCGCATTCAAATTGCCTGTCTGCGTGGCGTATCCGTTCTGGCCAGCGTACATTACGCCGCCACGAGGAGTAATGCCAAGACTTGGATTGGTCACGGTGATGGGGCTGACCGTTCCACGATCAAACCCGACGATAACCGCATTGTCCTTGGCCTTCAATCCGCTTTCAAACTCGTAGCGAACTCCGACGTTGATGGTCACCCGATCATTGAGACGGAAGTCATCATGAATATAACCACCGTAGTAGTCCACCCACTGCTGGACGCCTACTGTGCGGTAGCCGGTTCCAGAGGATGGCATTCCCAACAGCATGCTGGCAATGTCCGCACCCGACGCGTTGTTGACGGCCTCTGACGCACGCGTGAAGCTGTTGTCAAAGCTGAGGCTCATGTTGGAAAAGCCGATACCGTCATTGTTAATGCGGCGATAGTCAAAGCCAAACTTCACACTGTGGCGTCCCAGGAACTTTGAAACACCAACCAGGAAATTCTTGGAGTGGAAGATGGTTTGGCCGGTGCCACCAGGAGCCATGCTCGTTAGGGTCTGGAAGTTGAAAGCCGGGAAGACCGCGGTCTGCAGTTGGGATACGAGTGCAGGGGAGAATCCCAAACTCGCCACATTGAAACCCTGGCTGCGCTGACCGTCTTCATTCGGGAAACGGTTAAAGCCGTAACGCACGGAGATGACGGTCGTTGGGTCCGGCGTAATCAGGTTGTTGATCGCCGTGGCATTCACAGTACGGTCCAGGGTCCACTGGCTTGGGCTGGATACGGTGTTGTACCAGTTTTCGCCGGGTTCCAAGGAGTGATACCACAGGTAGCTACCACTAACACGCCACCAGGAAAAGAGCTGGTGATCTAACTTGCCGCTGAACTGGTCAGCAGTATCTGCCAGGGTGGCATTGGCAACGTAGTTGTTGCCGCCGAAGGAACTGGACGTGCTGGTCGGACTGGGAAGGGTGGCCAGGGCCGCACGCGCGATGGCGCTCTGACGAGCGACAGGGATGATGTTGTTGCTAAATGGCGTTCTGGAATAGGAACCGCCAGCGCCAATCACCGTCGTCGCCGGATCGTAGATGGTGAGACGACCGGCGCCAGCTACCGGGGAAATGGTGGAACTGAAGTCACCATTGCGTTCGGCAGCGCTCGGTAACGCGAAGTTGCTGGTGAGACCAGAGACCTGATTGTATCCTTCGTAGCCCAACCAGAAGAAGGTCTTGTTGCGACCGTCATAGAACTTGGGAATGAAGATAGCGCCACCCACGGAGGCTCCAAAATTCTCCCAACTGGTATCCGGCCGTTCCTGGCCACTCCGGTTGCGGAAGAAGTTGTTGGCGCTGAGTTCGCGCGGACGGATGTAACCGAAGGCGCTTCCGTGCCATTCGTTACCGCCGGACTTCATATAGGTATTGAACACACCGCCACCGGTACGTCCCATCTCAGCATCGTAGGTGTTGGCTTGGATCTTCACTTCTTCCACCGCTTCAATGGTGGGTATAATGATGGCGCGGTTCACGCTGTCGGTGATAGGCACACCGTCCACCAGATAGTTATTGCCGCGCACCGGGCCGCCAGCAATGGAGATCTGGGAGGAACCGCTTTGGTCTTGCATGCGGTTGTAGAGGGGGTTGCCAATCTGCACCACGTTGGAGGTGAGCTTGGACATCATGAAGGCATTGCGACCCAGGTTGGGAAGGTCGACCAGCTTCTGCCGATCCACAGTCTGACCAGTGGAAGCATTGGCGGTTTCGATGAGCGGAACCTCTTCCGTCACCTGGACACTTTCGGTTACGTCACCAACTTCCATGGCGACGTCGACGGTAAGAAACTCTTGCGTACCGATGCGGGCCGCACGTTCCAGCTTCTTGAAGCCTGGGAACTCGACGACCAGGTTGTAGCTGGCGGGTTCGACAGCGTTGAATACATATTCACCCGCGTCGTTTGTGATCGTGTTGCGTGCGACGTTTGTGGCAACGTCAACCAATGCTACCTTAGCGCCGGGAATAGCGGCGCCGCCTGCGTCTTTGATTGCTCCGCGAATACCACCGCGATAAGACTGTGCAAACAGCCCGAGAGAGAGAAATGCAAGCACCAACGCAGCGGTTCCCAGTTGCCTGAGACCGTTGTGGCGTCGGCTCCAAAGTCCTGGTGAAACCAAAGGACACCTCCTGTGTAATCTGCGAGTGAAAAGCGGGAATTTGGCCCCTGAAGCTGGCCGAAATTCCGGGTAACTGCGCTGATCTACGGGATCTGGAGGCTCATGACAAGGAGCTGCGGGAGAGCCGGGAAACAGGTCTCGGCTCCGAGGTGGCCATCGCGTTCTCGCCCCAAAGGGGACAGGGAGAGAAACCCAGTGCGTCTGGCCTACTCCGTAAGCGTACGGCAGGCGAGGCGTCAGGACAAGATCAAATTACAGATTCTTAGTATTAGGAACCTTTATAGTAAATGTGATTTTGGAAGAAAGTCGGAAGCGGTGTTACGGAATTTGGAAGTGGAAGAAATCCAGCCTCGGGACAAGGAGGCTGGATCGACCGGCCTGGAAACAGGCCGGTCTGCAGGTTACACGTCCTTCCGACCACATGCGAGAAGGGACGCCTGACACACTGCTTTCTGGTCACTTTCCCCATGCGGCCGAATGGACCAGCTCAAGGGAACGCTTCAGGGAGGAGCTGGCCCACCCCGTTGCTTGGGAAATGTGGCGTAACCAAAACAGCAAGTTGTGCGGTATACCAACATGCCGCCGAGCTGCGGGAGAACGAAAGCAGCGTCTTGTACGAAACAATTGCTCCTCGTGTTGCAGTGGAGTGCCGGGAAATTCGAGACAGGTGGCGCCGACGTCCTGTTCCCAACGGCAAGGTCTCAACGCGCCAGACAGGGCGCTGGTGGGGAAACGTTCACCGATAGGGATGATACAAGCACCCAGATCATCGGTCTACTTGCAGGTATACCGAATTCCATAGACAACGGTCGAGTAACATTGAAGCAGCATCTGATCGAAAATTTGGATCGATCAGATCAGGGCATGAATCTTGGCCACATCCGAAGAAAAGAACGTCGTCCCAACTCGGGTAGATTGGCCGCATTGCGCCAGCTATATTTCGAAAGCTGGCAGAAACCACGCTCGTGGCTACCCCACAAAAGATATACCTCTCCCCACGTAAGGAGGCCAGCGACGGAACGACCTAGTGCGTGCCAAAAGCGGGTACCAGCCCCATGTGCGAGAAATCTTCCAGACGGAAGTCATGTTTGGGACGCACCATCTGCTCGCTGCTCATGGTCTCCGCAGCAATGCCTTCAGAGGTGTGGTGCATGGTAGACGCCATGACGTGATAGATCTCGTGAGCCAACACCCGCGCCAAGGCACGGCCAAACAAGATGGGGCGATCGTCGGAAGATGTCGTAATCAGACGCTGGCGGATCGCGCCGGAAATCTGCGTGCAATCCAGCTCCACGAAGGGCAGAATGACACCGTCTGTGATGAAAGTGCGGCCAAGGGTGTCAGGTTTGTGCGGACTGGTCAAATGGCGCGGGCCCATTTCGCAGCGCCCCGTCACACGGACCATGATCACCTGAGAGTCATAAACATCATGGCCGTTGCGGTCCCGATTGGTGACGAGCGCTAAACGGGTGCCGCTGGGACCAAAGATTCGCCCCAACTCCGTTTCGAGCGCCAACGCAATATTCGCGTCGAGCCGACCAGGCCCTTCGAGAATCACTGCGACGTCGGGTGCGGATGGTTCGACGAAAGGTAAATCTTTAGGCGCCGACAGGGCGCTTAGTCCGCAGACAAGAATGCCGAAGATGCTGTACAACCACCGCACGTTCGCCTCGCTTCTACTAGGAAACTGGCACAAGCCTCGCTGGTGAGATCCACGGTCCCAGAGGGCTGCCGCGTCATGGTCCCACGCTGCTCTCAGTATACAGGATATTTATGGCCATCATAATTGAACATCTAGTTACATTTGCCGCAACGAAGGTCTTTTGAGTACGCAGTACCTTCGGCAGGGAGTACTGCGTAGGCCGGACGAAAAGGCTAACATACTTTCACAATTGGACTTAGGCATTGCACACAAAAAACGACCCAAGGGTTGTTTAGCCCTTGGGTCGTTTCGGTACATCGCTCACTCTGCTGATGCCTATCAGCAGGATGCATCTAGAAGCGCTCTAGAATACGTCGTCGCTCCAGCTCTCCAGAATCGACTTGATCTTCAGGCAGAACTGATCGGCAAGTGCGCCATCCACCAGGCGGTGATCAAAGGTCAAGGCCAAGTGAGCCACGTCGCGAATGGCCATGGCGTCGTCAACCACAACGACCTGTTTTTCCACCGCGCCGACACCCAGAATGGCAACCTGCGGCTGATTGATGACCGGGGTTGCGAACAGGCTGCCGAAGCTGCCGAAGTTGGTGATGGAGAAGGTGCCACCCTGCACTTCATCCGGCTTCAACTGCTTGGAGCGGGCACGGTTGGCCAGATCGGCGATGGAGCGAGCCAAACCGATAACGTTCTTCTCATCCGCGTTCTTGATCACGGGGACGATCAGACCGTTTTCCAAGGCCACGGCGATGCCGATGTTCACATCGTTGTGGTACAGGATGTTGGTCCCCTGAATGGACGCGTTGAAGATGGGGAAGGCACGGAGTGCTTCCGCAGCAGCGCGGGTCAGGAAAGGCAGGAAGGTGAGAGAGAAGCCATAGCGCTCTTTCACGGCTCCCTTGCGAGAGTTACGAAGCTTGGCAATCTTGGTCAGGTCGATCTTATGCACGGTGGTGACATGCGCCGAGGTGTGCTTGGAGTTCACCATATGCTCGGCAATCTTCTGGCGCATGACGCTCATGGCTTCGATGCGAACCTGAGGCGCTTCCGCTGGAGCGACGGGAGCCACAGCCGCAGGAGCGGATGCCGGAGCTGCCGCTGCAGGAGCCGGCGCTGCCGGGGCGGGAGTTGCTGCCTGAGCAGATGCAGCCGGAGCGGATGCGGTCTGCCCGGAAGCAAGATAAGCTTCCACGTCTGCTTTAGTAATCCGTCCACCAGCTCCGGTGCCACTTACCTTGGCAAGGTCAATATTGTGTTCACGCGCCATGCGGCGAACCAGCGGGGATACCGGGCCGGAATCATCAGAGGATGCGGCGGCTTCGGCAGGAGCTTCGGCCGCGGGAGCAGGAGCCTCAGCCGGAGCTTTCGATTCCGCTTCTTCCGTCTTGGCGGGAGCGGGAGCTTCCGGTTCAGCCGCCTTCGGAGCCTCTTCCGCCGAGGCGCTGCCACCTTCATCAATCTTGGCAACCACAGTGTTGATTTGCACGGTAGCGCCAGCTTCGACCAAAATCTCTTTCAACACGCCTTCGGCGGGAGACGGAATTTCGGTATCCACTTTGTCGGTAGAAATCTCAAAAAGCGGCTCATCCCGCTTCACGCTGTCACCAGGCTTTTTCAACCAGCGGGTGAGTGTACCTTCCACAATGCTTTCGCCCATTTGGGGCATTAGGACATCCGTCATCTTCGCTATCTCCCTCTGTCGCTTAGCTTGCGGACCGCATTCCCAAAGGCATCGTGTCGGCCCGGTCGAACTCAAAAATACTCAGGAATTCCCTGATGATCACCGCCTGCACCGCATCCCGATCAACCTGCACACCGAGCGATTCCATGGAACAAACCGGATCGCTGAGGCCACAGGGCACGATGTAGCGAAAATAGTCCAAGTTGGTCTGGTGATTAAGGGCGAAACCGTGTGAGGTCACCCACCGACTGAGATGCACGCCGATGGCGGCAATCTTCGCTCCGTTCACCCAGACACCAGTTTTTCCCGGAACGCGGCCCGCCGCAACATCGAAAGTGGCCAAAGTCCGGATCAGAACCTCTTCGATGGCCCGCACATAGGCATGGACATCGCGTTTCCAGTCACGCAGATCCAAGATGGGATAGCCCACAATCTGACCCGGACCATGGTAGGTTACATCCCCGCCCCGGTTCGTTTCGTAGTAGGCGATTCCCGTTCTTCGCAGGACTTCCGGACTGGCTAGGACGTTGGATTCGTTACCGTTACGCCCCATGGTCACCACATGCGGGTGTTCCACAAGCAACAACGAATCCGGCCCTTCGCCAGCCTTACGCTTGTCAACAAACTCCTGCTGGAGGGAATAGGCGCGTTGCCAATCCAGAGTCCCCAGCTCGAAAATTTGTAAATTACGCATTCAAGGGCATGCCATGAACAGCATGGAAGGCTTCACCGACAGCCTCATAAAGGGTCGGATGTGCGTGAACGGTATTGATCAAGGTATCCACGGTTGCCTCTGCCTCCATGGCCGTCACCGCTTCGGAGATCAACTCATAGGCATGCGGACCGATGATGTGCACGCCCAGAATCTCCCCATACTTGCCATCAGTCACAACCTTCACGAAGCCATCGGATTGGCCCATGATCTTGGCTTTGCTGTTGGCCACAAAGGGGAACTTACCAACTTTTACATCGTATCCGCGAGACTTGGCTTCTGCTTCGGTAAGACCGACGCTGCCAATGCCCGGTTCGGTGTAGGTGGCATTGGGGATGCGCTCCGGAAGAATCGGAGCACCAGATTTTCCGGCAATATGACCAACAGCGGCCACGGCTTCGCGTGTGGCCGCATGGGCCAACTGTGGATACCCAGCCAGGATATCGCCGATGGCGTAGAGCCCTGGTTCCGCCGTCTGCATGTACCCATCTACTTTGATGAACCCACGGTCCAGTTCGGCTTTTGTATTTTCAAGACCAATGTTCTCAGTGTTGGGCTTGCGTCCGACAGCGACCAGGAGGGTGTCGTACTCCATGGTTTCCTTCTTGCCGTCTGCAAACTCCGCGACGAACTTCACGCCCTTGGCGGTTCGCTCGATGCCGGAGACCTTGACTCCCGTTTCAATGCGGATGCCCTGTTTCTTGAACAGGCGGGTCATTTCCTTGGAGATGTCCTCATCTTCCTTGGCGACGACGCGCGGCAGCATTTCGAATACGGCCACTTCGGCACCAAAGCGATGGAAGGCCGAGGCAAATTCCATGCCCACAGCGCCGGAGCCAATAACGGCCATGCTCTTCGGCACAGTGCGCAGATTCAGAACTTCCACGTTCGTCAGAATTTTTTCCGCATCAGGTTCTAGGCCCGGCAACATGCGCGCTTCAGAACCGGTAGCGAGAATGATGTTCTTCGCTTCCAACGTGCTCTTCTTGCCATCGGCACTGGTGACTTCCACACGTCCCTTACCAAGAAGACGCGCTTTGCCGGCGATGACCTCGGCCTTGTACTTCTTCATCAAAAATTCGACACCCTTGGCGTTCTTGCCAACAACATCATTCTTGATGTCGATAATTTTGGAAAAATCCAATTTTGGGGTGTCGATGGTAATGCCGTGATCCGAGGCGTGCTTGAAGTAGTTCCAAACCTCCGCGGAATGCAGCAGGGACTTGGTGGGAATACAACCGACATGCAAGCAAGTGCCCCCGAGTTTGGGGTTCTTTTCGATGATGGCGGTCTTCAAACCGTATTGACCTGCGCGGACCGCTGCGGGGTAACCGGCAGGTCCGCTTCCGATGATGATGAGATCGTAGGACATCACCATTAGTGTAGCATCGGCAATTTGGTTAACTGATTTAATACAAACGGGATTCGACCAAACGGCCCCGCCGTGGGGGCTCCTTTCGTCGACGCGGGAAGCGCAAGCGGCAACGCGAACTTATCGAAGTGGCGCAAGATCCTTCGTTTCTGTACAGTTCCGGCATAAATATGAAGCGTAAATCATCGATAGTTTTTCGTTCCCGCTCTGGTAATCGGGTTAAGTGCGGTGCAAAATAGAAGTCCAACCAATTCTGTCCGTAAAAGGGCGGAATCCCCCGTTCTGGCGAGCCTAATTCGGCGTTTCTACGCTGATAACATTACGGCGCAGGAATTGCGACCGTGGAAAACCTGAGAAGTGGGCACGATCATGATTGGCGACAAACTGGGTCACTACGAAGTAACGGCCAAGATCGGCAAGGGTGGCATGGGCGTGGTGTACCGGGCCACAGACACCTTGATCGGTCGCGATGTCGCGCTGAAAACGATTCACCTCCACGAGATCGAAGACCCCACCGAGCGCCAGTTTCTGAAAGATCGCCTGTTCCGCGAAGCAAAATCCGCAGGCATTCTTTCTCATCCCAATATTGTTACGGTCTACCAGATCGGCGATCAGGACGGGCTCACCTACATCGCCATGGAGTTTGTGGACGGCCTGAACCTGGGAGAGCTGCTGGGACGTACGCCACGACCGACGTTGGAAGCGCTGCTCAGTGTGTTTGACCAGACGGCTGGCGCCCTGGACTATGCGCACAGCCGAGGAGTGGTGCACAGGGATATCAAGCCCGGAAACATCATCGTGCGCGCCGACGGAGTCGCAAAGATCGCCGACTTCGGCGTGGCCAAGATCTCCAGCCAAAATGTAACTCGTGCGGGAATGGCACTGGGTACTCCCCACTACATGTCTCCCGAGCAGTTCCACGGACGGACGATTGACGGACGTAGCGACCAATATGCGCTGGCTGTGATGATTTACGAGATCTTCACAGGCAAGAAGCCATTCACTGCGGATTCCATCCACGGCTTGATGTACAAGATTTTGCACGAGGAAGCGCAGCCTCGCCGGGACAACCCCGAAATCAGCGAAGGCGTGGATGCGGCGTTGCGCAAGGCACTGGCGAAAGAACCAGACCAACGCTTTGTCACTTGTTCTGACTTTATCGCCGAGCTGAGAAATGTATGCGGCATCATGGCGATGCCATTTTCGATCGAAAGCGGGTTGCGCCAGTCGACCGGAGCGCCATCCGGTGGGTTACGCACGCAAGGCACGACGCCCCTGCCGTCCCCGGTTTCAACCCCAATCTATTCCGCAGGCGCTCCAGGGACTGCCGCACAGGGAAGCTCCGCAACGGGAGCCACGGCACGGTCGGGTGTTGGGTTGCCGCCGCCACCGGCGCCACCCGCTCCGCCAGCACCGGAGGCCGCGAAGCCTGAGGGCACGCGGCCAACAAGCGTTCCCCCCGCTACCGCCGCCACTCCAACACCAGTTGCCGGATCATCGGCGTCTAGCGCCGCGTCGGCCAGTGGAGCAGGCCTGCCGCCACCGCCTCCGCAGTCGGGCGCCAAGCCGTCGGCATCGAAGGCCCCTGCTCCGACAAAGGCCAAGGCGACGCCCTCCAAAGAAACCGTTCCTGCGTCTGCCGCGAAGGCGCCAGCGGGAACGCCATCGAAAACACCTTTGGTTTTAGTGGCGGTTGTGGGAGTCGTGCTGCTGGTGGCAGCCGGCATCGCTGCTTACCTTCTATTGCGCCCGAGCGTTCCGCCAACGGAGGAGACGCAGCAAATCGCGCAGCCGTCGAAGCCTTCGGAGACAACACCAGTCTCGACGCCGCAACCGGAGGAACCTTCCCCGGAAACGACCGCAGGTGGTGGGGATCCTACTCCGGCAGAAACGCCCACGAGTCCACAGACCGCGACAGCAGCGCCGGAGATTTCGAGCTTTTTGGCTGAACCAATGCGGATTGAGCAGGGACAATCCGCCAAATTGCGCTGGAGCACCACCAATACCAGTTATGTGCAGATCAACCCGGGTCTGAGCGGGGGCCGGGGCGTGGGAGAGTTCACCGTGACGCCAGCACAGACCACGAAATATACGCTGGTTGCGCGGGGGTTAGGAGGGCGTCTGCAGAAGGAAGTCACGATAACGGTGACGCCCAAGGAAGCGAAACCGCAGCAGGGCGGCGGCAGCACCAAGCCCGGCGCATGGACACTGGATGCCTTAACGCGCGCCCTGGAAGCCGGTGAGGATGTGGTGAAGATGGACAGCCTGATGGTGCGCGTGGGCCTGAATGGAGTGACGTTCCCGGTAACCCCGGAAGCACAATCGGCCATTTTGGCTGCGGGTGATCGTGGCAAACGTCCCAAAGACTCCGTGGTTCGATTGCTGGATTTGGCTAGACAGGGCGGACGCCGCTAGCTATTCCCGTGGTTCCGTGTACAATCCGAAGAACGGAAAAAACCTATGTTTCGTCTGAAGTTGCAACCGCACATGCTAGGGGTGTGTCTGGCCATCGCTTTGATGCCCGCCACCAGCCAGGCGCAGACCGCGCCGATGAACCTGGAAACACTGAAAAAGGTGCTCGCGGTCGGGGAGCAAGCCGTCCCCACTGCGGAGGTTTTGAGCCGCGTCAAGAAAGAAGGAGTCGATTTCTTTCTTGATGCGGATATGAAAACCGAGCTGATTCTGGCTGCCGCGGAAGGCGGACGCACAGAAAGCAACACCCTTTCCGTGATCAATTCCCTGGCAGATTCCTGTGTCCCTTGCAAAGAGAGATTGGAAGGCCCCGTCTCGCCGGACCTCGCCCTGAAGCTATTGAAAGAGCAGGTGCGCAGCCGCGACGTTTTGAAGGAAGTACAAAAGCGCGGATTGAGTGAGCCACACGCTAGCCCGGAACAGATTGCGGCTCTGCAATCCGCAGGCGCCAGCAAAGCACTGCTGCTGATGATGAACCCTTCCGCGCAACCCGGGGCGCCTGAAGGATTCCAGACCTTACCTTTGGCCAAGTCGAAGGATTTCAACCCTAATGCCGCCTACGGCACAGCGGATATTCGCGCACGCATTGATGAGCAGGTGCAGTTCGTGGTGAAGGGCGCGTCGCTGTACTTCAAGGTGATTTCCGGAAAAGAGCCCGTCGCCCAGGCCAGCACCATTTCCAGCGAGTTGCCGCGGGTTCCCCAGGATGCGGTTATTTCCAGCGTGCAGATTCGCAGCGGACGGTCAAAGTCGACGGAGGTCGCTGCCGGCCCGGCAGACCCTTACGGATTCCCCTCCATTACCTTTTCTATTAATGACGAGAAGGCCAAAGATTCGGCATACCAGATCGTCGTCAACTGGCAGCTAAAGCCATACACGGTGGATGAGTTGAAGGCCGATGTCGAAGAAATGTCGGGCAGCTATCCCGATGTTCTGGCGGACTGGGTTCGCCGACGCGGGTATGGAACACCCTTCAATCCCCAGGATGAGACCACACTGCGAACGGCTGGCGCGTCTCCCGCTCTGATTAGTACCATCCGCGGCAGCATACGAACAGCAAATACACCTCCGAAATAGGCACTTCTTTTGAATTAGTGAAAAGGCCCCCTGCGCTAGCAAGCGGAGGGGCCTTTCCACAATGTAGCTCCCGGGAAATGATGGATCTCACGGGAATTTCTTCACCGTCTACTCCAAACTGCACGTTTTTCTCGCCTATAACGGTGATGCCTCTGGATTTGGCATCGCTCTGCTTGGTTTTCCCGAACGCTTGAAAGACAATAGAGTCGCATCAGATCGGGACCGATACCGGCCCAGATATTGATTCGCTGCCCCTTTGCCTTGGCTTCCGTCGGGAACATCGTTCCGGCGAGATTGCCGGATGGGCGCAGCCTGAAGAAACAGACCGAAAATCTGGGGTTTCATTACAGAGCGGATATGACGCTTCAACGCATCGGAAACTACGAACTGCTCGGCGAACTTGGCCGTGGCGGGATGGGTGTGGTTTACCGTGGCGTGGATAGCTATATTCAGCGTCAGGTTGCGATTAAGACCATTTATTTGACTGAGATACAGGATGAGCATGAACGGCAATTCCTGAAACAAAGCCTGTATCGGGAAGCCAAATCCGCCGGTATTCTCTCTCACCCCAACATTGTCACCATCTACCAGATTGGCGAACAGGACGACATTACCTACATCGCCATGGAGTTTGTGGATGGGCCGAATCTGGCTCAGTTGTTACGCCAGCAGGATCGCCCTAGCCTGGAAACACTGTTACGTATTTTTGAGCAAACCGCCGCAGGGCTGGACCATGCCCACAGCCAGGGCGTGATTCACAGAGATATTAAGCCCGCCAATGTCCTTGTGCGGGAAGACGGCGTCGCCAAGATTACCGATTTCGGCGTAGCCAAGATTTCGTCACAGACAGTGACGCGCACCGGAATGACCCTGGGAACGCCGCATTTCATGGCTCCCGAGCAGATTCAAGGAAAACGTGTGGACGGCAAGGCTGACCAGTATTCGCTGGGCGTCCTAATGTACGAAATCATCACCGGCAAGAAGCCATTCACAGCCGATTCGATGACAACGCTGATTTTCAAAATCGTCAGTGACGAAGTGGATCCCAAACGGGACAACCCCGAGTTAAGCCCCGCAACATGCGCCGTACTACGACGCGCGCTCGCCAAGAATCCAGCAGATCGATTCCCAAACTGTGCCGCGCTGGCTCGTGCTTTGCGGGGTGCGCTGGAAACGGATCCGGCGGCGCTGACCTGGAATCAGCCAAAGGCATCTGGGAGCACACCCCACTCATTGGGATCCGCAGGCGTCGCGCCGAGTGCTGAGCTTGGCAGTGTTGTGGGCCAAACTGGACATGGTTCCTGGGGACCACCGGCGACCACTGGCGCGGTAAACGCACCGCCCCCGCCGACCACAGCCCCCCAACCCAGCAGCGGCGTTACCAGCCAGAGTTCTTCAATATATACAGCGCCGGGAACAAGCTCTACCTCCACATCGAATGGAAAGAAATGGCTTGCTGGCCTTCTCGCCTTCCTGGGACTCGGGGCTGTATTGTTAGTGCTGGCCTTGGTGGGTGTATTCGGCGGTTTTTCTCTCTTTCGCAGTGGGAACGCCTCCGATAGCAGCAGTGGGAACACAACGAGCGTCTCGAATTCAACGGAATCGGCGGATGCACCCGCCGCCGGAGAAAGCAGTGCAACATCGTCAAAGACGGCTCCGCACCAGACGAATCCGGGAATTGGGGATACCAGTTCTGGCGCTGCCGCATCGGGATCGAGTTCTACCGAGCAGAACGGCAGCGGCGCCTTGTCTGGAGGCGGAAGCGGACAACCCGCTTCAACGGGAACAAATGCCGGCAACGGGAAACCCAGTGGTTCTGGATCAAAGACTCCCGCAGGTTCGGGGTCTGGAACGTCATCGGGAGCCGGGACCGCAGGCTCTGGCGTTGGAGCTTCAGCAACAGGCGCATCCGTAACTGGTGGAGCATCAGGCACTGGTTCATACGGAACCAATGCTGGAGGCGGACAATCGAACCCTTCCGGCGGGGGTGCTGGCGCATCGCAGCCAAGTGGAGCTTCTGGAGGATCCACCACCGGCTCAGGTGATAGCGGCAGAAATACTCCAACAGTAACCGTAGCGCCCAAGCCGCTGGTCCGTGTGCCTGCGGTTTACCCTGCAAGCGCAAGACGCGAGGGCGTCAGCGGCACGGTGGGGTTGCGGGCTACGATCAATCGGAATGGAGAGCCCACCAACATCGAGGTGGTGAAAGGGATTCGTCCAGATTTGGACCAGGCCGCTGTCGCTGCGCTTTCAAAATGGCGCTTTCAGCCAGGAACCGTGGATGGACAACCCGTCGAGGCCAAAGTGAACGTCGAGATCGCCTTCAACCTGGTGCAGGACCAAAGAAAGCCCGTCAGTTTGCGGAACCCGTAGCTGTCTTCCCGGGTGAGGTTGGGTCCTCTCCACTTGGTGCACCAGAGTCCGTGGCGGTCTTGGCACTAACAGCATTTGGCTGCTGCAGCGCCTTTTTGAGTTGCGTAACCACCTTGGCGCTGACCTCCGCCACCGCGCTACGGTACTTCCCTCCCCTGCTTTCGGCGGAGCCAGCCCACAGAATGTCGCCGTGCGCGTTCACGATGCGTACGCTAAGGCTGGCTTCGTGCTTGCGCTCCGCGGAGCGGTCACGCTGCGATTCACTAACGGCGCCACTAATTCCTACCGAACTGCGGCTGCGCGTGTAGCCGCCCGACGATATGTTGGTAGAACTGCGGCCGGAAATAGATTGATCGCGTTGATGCTGCTCTGTGTAGACGAGATCCTCGGCAAAACCTCTCAAAAACGCCTGTGCGTTTGCCGGATTTTCTGTGATCAGAAAGGCTTTGGATTGCTGCAATTGATCGATGAGCATTGCGCGCAACTGCCTGGCGTTTTCGCCGCCTTCAAACTCCTCGACGCACAGGCGGGTCACCTCTGTCAATTGTTGCGGTTCTGAGCGAGGTATCGGCAATTCCTGACCCGGTAAGGGAGATGTCAACCGCAACACGGTCCAGAGCGCAGCGGCGAAGCCCAAGAGGGAACACCACAAAACTATTCGTATGTGTACAGGGTTCGTCATCAAGGCTCCTGCGTTTTACTACTGGCTTTCCCCACCAAATCTGGCTTCGCTGTCCTGGTATTCCACTCGCAATCCCGTTCGCGCCTCCAGGCTAACCAGGACACTTCGGACATTGTTCTTGTCCAACTGAAAGACAAGAGCCTGCTGCCGATCTCGCTCATCCAGAAAGCTCAGGGTGAGGAAGTGCTTGCGGGACTTCGACAACATAAACATAGGGGAGATGACCACTGCGAGCGCCAAGCGGCGGCTGGCGCGCTGACCATACTCGATCATGTTGATCCTGTCCCACGGAATGCCCACATCCATGGCCTTTGACCGGAAGTGGAAGCGATCTTCCGAGACGGTTTCCACGCTCCCCTTTGCTTGATCGGGCAAGCCAGGAACACTACCGCCGACATAGGTAGCCTTCTCCACTCCATCCCAAGCCAACAAAGGAGAACCGGGAAGGAACAACAGGAGGCTGAGGAACAGGGATAGTCCGAAGCAAGCAGCGATAGTCGGCCGGAACCTTGATCGAACATCCTCGAAACATAATCCGGGTGGACCAACGGCGCAGGCTGCGGCAGCTCGCGATCGTTTTTGGGGCAGAAACATGTCGACGACTATGCTAGTTGGTGGGGAATTGACGGGAAAACTCTCAAAAATTGTGGCGCGCATCGGCGGAACGCCGGAACAGGACAAGTGGGGATAGCAGCCGGTGTACATAGCGCTACCGGCTGCTATCCGAAGTTTGGGTAGGTTTTGTTGAGGTATCCCTTGCGAGGATGACAACTGAAAGACATAGCGCCCAGGGACGCAGAGCGGAGTCTCAGGCCTGGTTCTTCCCTTTCTGCTTTAGATAACGGTTCAGGAAATCCCCAATCGCCTCAAGGGATTTGATCTGATTCTCTTTCTTGCTGAAGCCGTGTCCCTCGTCGGGAAAGACAACATACTCTGCGACTCCGCCGTTCTTGCGAACCTGCTCAACAATCTCATCGGATTCCACCTTCAGCACGCGTGGATCATTGGCTCCCTGAATGACCAAAAGCGGCTTCTTGATCTTCTGCGTATGGAAGAGTGGAGATATCTCACGCAGCATGTCTTCCTGCTTTTCGGGATCTCCCAGTTCCGCATAGAGTGCATTCCGCTGAGCTTCCCACCAAGAGGGAATACTTTGGAGAGTTCTCAGCCAGTTCGCCACGCCAAAGATATCGACGCCCACATCGAAAACGTCAGGGTGGAAGGCTAGGGCGGCCAAGGTCATATAGCCGCCGTAGCTTCCGCCCATGATGCCGATTCGTTCTTTATCGACTTCGGGCAGTGAGGCTAAGTAAGCTTTGGCGTCCACGCAGTCCTGCAGCGGCTCCTTTCCGTGCTTCTGGTCGTCGGCAGCGAAAAAGGTTTTTCCGTAGCCAGAGCTGCCCCGGTTGTTGATGCCGAATACCACGTAGCCCTGGTTCACCAGATACTGGATGGTGCTGTTGTAGCCACGACGGGTCTGCCCGCCGGGTCCACCATGCACGTAAACGAGCGCGGGCGCAGGGGTATCCGCGCTCGCCTGATGCGGAATCCATAGGGGCCCCGGAATCTCAAGACCGTCCGAAGCCTTAAAGCGAACAATGGAGGATTCGACCAGATCCTCCGGGTCAACTTCCGGGTTTAGAGTTTGTGTCAGAACCCGAGACTCGCCCGTGGCGAATTCGTAGGCAACAAGATTCCGCGGGCTGCGATCACTGGACATGGTGAGCAACGCCCGACTTTCATCTGGAGAGAACTGCAAACCGACGAGGGTTCCCTGACTCTTGTCGATATTGAGTGCTACGGGCGTTCGGGTCGCGGTGTCTTCCACGGACAGGACGGTATCAGCATCCTCATTCGAGGCCATCAGCCGATATTTGCCAGATTCCGAGAATTCGTAGCTAACGATGTCCCAGGGGTTACTCGCCACAACGGTGGAGGCGTCCTGCGGGATGACATACCCGCGAACGTTGGTAAATTCCTGGCCTTCGTTGCTGCTGTAGAAGACGGTCTTTTCGTCGAAGCTGAAGTCCTGTAGCGAATAGCTGGCGTTCCCTTCGTGCTTGGTAACGAGCTTCGGCGCGGACTTCCCGATGACATCGGCGAGATAGAGATCGTTATTGATCGTGGTTTCGGCCTTGCTGAGCACTACCCAGGCTCCGGAAGGCGAGATACCTTCGAGGTCATACCCTCCGGGATTCCGATAGATCAATTCTCGGCGATAGCCATCCGTGGTGTAGCGATACACATCCATGAATTTTGGATCGCGTTCATTGGTGCTGACGTAGAAATACTGTTTATCGCGGCTCCAGCCCACAAAGAGAGCGCGATGTTTCTCTCCGGGCGTGAGGTCTTTCTGGTTTCCATCTGGAGAGCCCACATAAACGTGATAAAGTTCGTTTCCCCCGTTATCCCTGCGGTAGAGGAAACGCTCATCCCTGGGGAACCAGGAGATCGCATAGGTGCTGTCCTTCGATTGTGTGAGGGCCACTGGATCCCCGCCGGAGAATGGCACGCGATACACGTTTGGCACGCCATTCCTATCACTGGTGAAAAGGACGGATTGATTGTCATGCGAGATCCCGGCTGGGAGGACGCTTACGGTTTTGAGGAACTGAGCGACGGTGTAGGACTTGGGTTGACGGAAAGGCCGGGAGGATTCGGCCTTCTGTGAGTTGGTGCACGACGTTAGGGCGAAAAGCCCAACGAGGAGTAGTAGTGCGACCTGCGCCGTTCGTGCAGATGGAGAGATGACGGATGTGGAGTCGCGCATGTTGGAATTATGCCAGAGGCCGGGTGGCCTGCCTATCTTTGCTTGTCCTGGAAGAGAGGGCTAGATGAGGATGATCGCGGGTAGCCGAGCTAAGAGGCTAAAGCGGAATTCACCCTTTGTTGATTCGCATGGACGATAGCCTTCTTTGGGGGATCGGCTGTAGGAATTCGCGTACAAACCGTTCGAGAAGTTGTCCATTTTGCCGCTGATGATGCTAGAATGGAGGTTTGCTGGGAGGTCGTCTAATGGTAGGACTGCAGATTCTGGTTCTGCGTATCGGGGTTCGAGTCCCTGCCTCCCAGCCAGCAAACCTCTGTTCTTTCTTTCCCGCTTAGTTCACACTTTCCTCCGGTCCCAGGGGACCTTTTTTTGATTTGATGCGTCTTATTCCTGGGAGTACAGTTACTAACATGCTGCGTTTTTCCTTACTGGTAGCCATGCTGAGCTTGGTCGTATTGTTCAGCGCCGGACAGGACGGCAAAGCTTTGTTTCGCCAGGCCCCTCCCGAAGTTGATGAGGCACTACGGAAGGCAGTTCAGGAGTTTACCGACGCCCACAATCAGAAAAAGTGGGGCGCGGCACTAAAGTTTGTAGCTGACGATAGCTTCGATCTGTACATCGGTCGCGACAAAGAGAGTTGTGTGGACGTAAAGCTCCTGAATATCGACTACAACGATACATTCACCAAAGCGACCGTCGGCATGATTTGTGAGCGTCGGATGGCCACTCCCATCGGCGGTGGCCGCATGCCCATGCCGTACACCGACGACTGGGAATTAATCGACGGTGTCTGGAAGTGGCACGTGATTAAGATCGAGCGAGAGGGCCCGGAAATGGTAATGACGCCATTTGGTCCGGTGCCGCGTTTGACACCGGATCAGACCGAGGCGGCTAAGCGAGACCCGGCCTCGTCCAATACCTTCAAACCTACAATTTCGCTGGCAGAGCTGCAGACTACACTTTCCGTTTCACCGGAGAAGATCGTCTTCACCACCGACAAGGCGTCCACTGCGGTAGCAACCATACGCAATAAATTCGCGGGCATCATGCGCGTTGACTTGCGATGGGTGCGGCTGGATGGGCTTTCCGCCACCATCGACAAGCAGGAACTGAATGCGGGCGAGACGGCGGAGATCACGGTGAAGTATGAGCCCAAGGGGCTGGTAGCGCCTCCTAAGCAGCACGCGGTTTGGGTGGAAACAAACCCGATGCGTAGCGCAACCCCGATCATGATTGAATTCCAAGAGCCCGGCTCGGCTACTGCTCCGACTGGCCAGGAATAGGCGTAGGTTCCCTTCTTTCTTTTGGCACGATAAGTGCTTCAGTGAGCGTGGAGACACTATGCTTACTGATCTTTTGTATACACTTCCCGTTCGCGCGGAAGCTTCACTGCGTGGCGCTGCCAGCAGTTCCTCCTCTGCACCACGAAGCTCTGAGCGAGCCCGAACCGTAGCAAGCTCGGAACTCGCGCGGAGCTTTCGCTCCCTGGTGTCCTCCTTCACTCATCCGTCTTCGACGACCGATGACGAAGTGCGAAACTCGGAATCCCCCAAGGTTGACACAGCGACTCCGCGGGAGCAGACGATCACAGGTCGGGGAGGACGGTATACGGACAATACTCCTACAGCCCCCACAAAAACAGGCACTTCCTCTTATCAGAGGGGAGCATCTGCGACGTCAGGCTCTCGATCAGATACGACAGCTCATGCCGCGATTTTACAGAGATCGCAGAGCCAGTCCCCGAGTGGCGCTAAGGATACCTCCAACGCGAGGACTGGTGTCGTAGCGAATGGAGAGGTGGATCTGACAAAGAACCAGATTCACCCCTTATATGGTGTCCCGATGGTATCCCAAGCCGCGAAGGATGCATATATCCACTTCTCCCAGCAGACTGGGCATGTATGGAATTCGAGCGCAGGGCCCGACGCCAACCAGGGTGAGTTTGCGACAACGACCTATCGCGTCCCGAGTTGGGGGGTACAAGATTTTGTCACTTCTGACGGGGTACGCCATCGCTTTGACGTTGGGTTGGTCTATACGACGAGGGGAAGTGAGGGCTGGAACGGCATGGATGTGAATGAAATTCATCCGGAGGTCGAGGCCTATGTGCTCACGCAGTTCCAGCAAGACCTGTCTGAGGCTGGCATCCCGGCCTCAGACATTTCCTCGGTGTCCGCAATCCGTGTGCATGGCGGCACAACCAAGCAGGAGTGGTTTGTGGATGTACTTCGGGTAACCAAGACGAGCGGAGAGTCCATCTATCCACAGATGAATGTGGCCATGCGCGATCCGAAGCACGTGATGGAACTCATACAGGACTTCGTGGGTGCGGATATTCCCACCTAGTGATTGCCTTGTGATGTCGCTGCGTTAGCGCCGCACACAAAATCGTTCGCGCCTTGATCAGGATCATTGATGGGAGCCGCGCCTAGTGCGCGGCTTTTCGTTTTGCAGCTTGGGGACAGGGAGGACTGGAAGCACTGTAGTCTCCCTATGCCGACTACGCCAGAGGTTCTGCATCTCAGGAGTGAGTGGGGACTGAAACAACGAGGTTCGCAGGGAGAGGGCGAATGAGGAGCAGGGACCCGACGGCACCCTTCGCCGTTCAGGATGGAGAGACAGTTGAGGACGAGTACCGATATTCGGGATGGGCGTCCAGAAATGAGCAAGGGCGACCCTTTCGGGTCGCCCTTGTCGCTCTTCAGCAAGCTGAAGATTTGTTTTTAGTGAACGAGTTGTTCGCCACCGGTGAGAGCACCGGGTCCGAGGTTGAACGGCGATGCAGGACGGAGGTCACCGTCAGAATCGTTGTTCTCGCCCGGTTCAGCAACGCGATCCGGAATGATCAGAGCCAAGTAGCCCTGAGCAAGCTGGGTTGCATTGACGTCGGATACGAAGGCATAGCCGTGTGCATACTGGAATTCGCAAGAAGCGATACCGTAGCCCTGGAAGCCAGGAGCGCCAGCCAGCGTGCCGACATCTTGACCAGCAGGTCCCTTCACGACGCCGCCGGTCTGGAGGGTCATGAGGTACATACCACCGGCAGGGACGAGAACGTCAGACTGCAGGGGTTCCTGGCCAACCGGGTTTCCGCCACCATTGTTTCCACCGTAGAGGTAGAGGGTGCAAGGACCGGTCTGTGCGGAAGCGCCACCGTTGGAGAGGAACGGACCGCTGTGAACGGCAACGTCCTTGCTGTCGAAGGTGGTGTTGGCGATAGCAATACCCGTGTTGTAACCGTCACGGTTGGTGAGGTACGGGAAGAGGAGCAACGTGCGGCAGCGGGAGATCACGTAGCCATCGGCGTTCTTGATCTCAGCAGCGAAACGCGGCACAGGAGCGTTGTAAGCAACGGTCTGCTGCGCGGCAGTGGCGAGCGGCAGGTACCATACCTGGAAGGCAGTGGCGCCATAGAGCTGCTCGGTGTAGTTGCCGGTGATCGGCACACGCAGGCGGTTGATGACAAACGGATCGGCGTCGAGACGGAAATCAGCGACTTCGATGCGGAAATCGCGGTAGACGTCGGTGGTGCCGGTAACGGTACCAGTGCCGAGCGAAGTGCCTGCAGTCGAGTTCAAGCCACCCGTCACATAACCACCCTGGTAGTCAAGACCAGCGCCAACAGCTACGGAGTAGCCGGTACCGTCAAGCGTCGAGGGGGAGATAACACGGATGTTGAACTGGGTTCCCTGATCGGCAACACCAGTGTTGCTGATGGCAGGAGCAGTGGTGGCCCACACTTCGTCCAGCATCAAGCCAGATTCGGTGAAGTAGGCGGTGTTGGGGTTGCACTGATCTGCAGCCGAAGCGCAGGCAGTCTGGTTCACTTCGTCGTCTACACGCGGCTTGAAGGCGTTGGGCAGCAACTCAATGATGTCGAGGTACTGGGTAACGGACTTCGGCTCGTCGCAATTGCGGCGGCGTGCAACAACAGACTCAACGCGGAAGCTGGGACGCGGACGAGCGATAATCGTGTAGTCCGGGGTCACAGGCACCGTGCCGGTGGTGGTGTTGACGGTAATGGTTGCGCCGAGGCCAGGAGCGAATTCGCCCAAACCACGAACTTCAGCAGCGTTCAAACGAACGTTGGTGATGCGCAACTGGGAGTACCACTGACGGCCCTGGGCGCTGCCAGGAGCCAACAGGACGTCGTCCCATTCCAGGGTGCGGCCAGCGGAATCGCCGGTCACGGCCGGAGGAGCAAACTTAGCGTGGTTGCGGAGAGCCAGCCCGGTGTAGGGGTAGGCGAAAACCGGTCCGCCGCCCACGTAAGGAGCGCCCTGGCCGATGGTGCCGGTGGTGGAGCCGCTGGGAGCAGTCGGAGCGCTACAAATAGCGTTCGGGAGCAGTCCCTGGCCACCGCCGCAACGGCCCTGGTTACCAGAGTTGATGAGGAGCGAATCAGTGTAGATACGGCCGATGGTATCGGTACCGAGTCCTTCGGCGGCCTGGCTGGTCACCTGAACGTCAGCCGTAAGGGTGACGTTGGCGCGCAGATCGCGAAGAACGCCGGTGGAAGGATCCACGCCCTGGTTGGGGACGATACCGGAGCAGCTGATCAAAATATCGCCAGCGAGTTCCGCAACGCCCTCAATGCGAACGAGGGGCGGTGTGGAGGTGACGCGGCAATTGAAAGGCAGGTTGTCCGGCCCTTCTTGTGCGCTCATCACTGGGATCGCAATAGCGAACGCAATGAGAGCCAGCACGGTCTTTCGGAAATCGAACATTTCCTTCTCCTTGTGGTGTAGGGAATTTGACCTTGAATTGATGAAGTTTTCTTTCAACCTGAGCCTCAAACTCGAGTGAAAGCCGGAGCTTCCGTGCGTAACCATCTATGTTTTTGCGACCTACTCGTGTCTTCACGATGAAGATCAGTGGTTACGTTGTGCTCTCTGTCTATGCTTGCGGGATTTCGACCCGATTTGCTCCATCGGTCTCGTGGACGATGAATGCCTTCAATTCGTTGATGCCAAGTCAACCAAGTCTAGCGCAGATGCTAAATCTGCATAATGGACGAAACCCAACAGATGGAATTTAATCACGGTCGGACAAACAAAGTCAACACATTCCGCTTGTACTGGAACGGCGCCGCAGTTGTCTCTCGACCTCTGACAAAAACATTATCAGTCCAGATAAAGTCTATCAACCGACCGCGACAAAACGAAGCCTCCAGGCAAAACGCCTGGAGGCTTCGTTGCTTTCCCATGTGGATGAGGATGGTCCGCGCGCTAGAAGCGCTCAGAACTATTGCGCATTAGGCGTAGAACGCGGTCCATACGAGATTTCAGCTCTTCCGTCGCGTCGAGAACGCCATTTGTGTCGTAGATGACTTTGGGAGTTAGAAAGACAACCAGCTCCGTGCGCGAAGTGCTGCGGGACTTCCCGCCAAAGATGCCGCCCACCACAGGAATACGATGCAAGTACGGAACACCTGCCGAGCTTTCAAGATCCCGCTCGTCAATGATGCCGCCGATAGCGATGGTATCGCCGTCTTCGACCGTTACCTGTGTGTTCACCGTGCGGTTATTAAATGAAGGCGATTGGATTCCGGAGCTGCTCGGCGCCATAGGAGTGCTGAAGTCTTGATTGAGCAGCATCGTTACCACTCCGCTCGGAGTCACCCTGGCAACAATACTGAGTGTAATACCAGCCTGACGATTGCTAATGGTCTGCGCAAAGTTGGAAGTTCCACCTGTCTGCACAGCACTCGCAGCTTGAGAAGTAAGCACGGGCACTTCATTGCCGACCGTAATCGTAGCCGGTATGCTATCCGTTGCGATCACTGCGGGAGCGGCAACCACTTTGGTCAGTCGGTTGTCCTCCGCTGCGGTCAAGACGGCGAGAAGTTCTCGGCTGCGTCCTGCAAGCATGCCCGCCGTCAGAACGACACCCGAACCAGAGGTCGCTGCGGCCAAGGCACGACGCGCAACGTCGGCACTGCCACCGCCATTGCCGCCATCATCATCGTCATCGTCGCCGCCACCGTTGCCGGGATTCAGCCGATCATCGCCAACACGATTGAGATAGGCCTGCACGCCCATGGCAAACGCCCCGGTAAGGCTAACTTCGTAGATTTTGGCCTCAATCAACACCTGGCGCGGCGGTAGATCGATCTGGGAGAGAAGATTGGTGATCTGGTCGTATTCCTGAGCGGTCGCCTGAATCAGAAGTGTGTTATCCAGGCTATTCGGAATCACGTGGGGAATGCGTTCTCCCGTAGGGCTGAGAGCGGGCATGCCCATTCCACCATAGCCGAGGTAGCTACCTACCCCACCCATGCCATAGCCGCCCATACCACCCATCATGCCCATGCCACCCATGCCCATGGAGCCCATGCCTCCGCCCATTCCCATGCCGGTGGTGCCACCCATGGTAGCGCCTGGCATGGTTCCCATGGCTCCGCCGCCACCCATGGCTCCGCCCTGACCCAAGTTGAAGCCACGGTTGGTCATGCCAGCACCGCCCCCCATCATGCCGCCCATGCCCATTCCACCCATTCCCATACCCGTGCCGCCCATCATGCCCATAGTTCCGTAGCCGCCCATACCGATACCACCCATGCCATAGCCAAAACCGAAGCGAGTACCTGTATAGAGCTGGGTAATGGCCATGGAGAGCATCATGGCGTCACCATATTTCACGCGGTAGACGTAGTTGTTGACGGAGCCTGAGGCCTGGGAAACCTTCACATCGAGCTTGTCTATCCAACGTTTTACTTCGTCGAACACACCCGGGTTTGGTGCAACCGCGAGCAGGATATTGACACGATCAACCGGGATGAAAACCAGCGAGTTACTTTCCTTGGATAGAGCAATGCCCTTGAAGATCTTCTCCAGTTCCGTCGCGAGATCGGTGGGCTTGCCATTGCGGATATCGAAGCTGCGCACACGCTGGGAAGCCAGCTTTTCGCTGTCGAAGAGAGAAATCAGCTCCATCGTGCGCCGCATATTGCGGGCGTTGTCCAAAACTATCAACAGATTCGCGGGTGCAAAGCTGGACACCTTAGCTCCCTGTCCAATGAAGGGATTAATCAGCCCTTCTACCTCGCCAGCGGTAGCAAACTTTAGGAACATCAGGTTCAGAACCAGACGTTCCCCTGCAGGTATCTGATCGGGCGTGGCATTCACCATCGGGTTGATGGGCAACTGTACTGCATCCGCAGCGGGTACGATGCGGTAGAGGTCGCCGACCTGCACCATGGATGCGCCATTGATGCGCAGCACGGTTTCCAGAACCGAACGGATTTCCACGGCACGGATCTCGCCGTAAGTGCGGATGATGACGTCGCCATCCACTCTGGGGTCCAGAATATAGTTGATGCGCAGTCGCTGCGCCAGAATATCGATCAGCTGCCGCAGGGACGCGCCATCCAGATTCAGCACCAGCCCAGCCCCGGTAGCTTCACCATCTTGGGGAGTGGCCGGTTGCGCCTGCGGGGCGGCAGGCTGGGTCTGCGGTGTGGGCTGGCCCCACGCTATGGACGCCACCATCAGGCATGCCGTCAGGACCCACGCCCAGCGAGAGGCGGGTCTGTTCAAAGTGGGAGCTACTCGAAATCTCTTCATGCTCAAAACGCTCTACTTTTGTTCAAAACGATAAGAGGAGGGGGGGGGGGCGCGACTGCTGGCGCGTGGCGCCCCACCATCCCAGAATCCTCAATGATGGCGGTCCTACTCGGGATGGTCTATTCAACCTTTTCCCACAAACAATTGTTACCCATCGGGGTTTTGGCAATTTTCTTTTTATAGCCATCCACAACAGTGCCGACCGCCGTGGTATCCCCGACCACACAAGCACGGAAATCGCCACCGAGATCTTTACCGGGTCCAGCCTTCACCGGAGCCGGGGCTGGTTTGGGGGCAGCGGCTTTGGCTTCCTGGACGACAGGTTTAGCGGCACGAGCAGGCTTCTCACCCTTGGCGCGCAGTTCACTTGCCTTCTTCACAAGCTCCTTGCCATCCCATTCGAAGGTGATCTGTTCCGGAGCAATCTTCAGGATTTTGAATTCGCCGATGCTTTCGTTGACAGAGTAGGCACGCTGCGCTCCACCGGAGGTCTCGCTCATCATTGCCACCATACCGTCGCCCAAATTCATCACGCCCAGCAGAATCGGCAGCTCCGGCATCTTCTTAGGTTCCGGTTCAGGCTTCTTTTCCTCAACGACGTTGGGGTTGCGATCTTGCGCGAAGACCATACGCATGGCCACTTCGCTGTACTCGGAGGCGGAAGGGGCCTTGGGCAAAGGCTCCACAGCCACTTCCTCAGAAGGCGCTTGCGCTGTTTTCACAGAAAACACGCGATCAAGACGCTCCTGATGTTGGATGTGATTGGCACGCATTTGCCAAGCAATGAATCCACAGGCAACCATCAACAGAACATTCAGCAGGCGAAGTCTGGTTTTCATTGGAACAACCCTCCCGTTTGCTGCGGCGCCAGACTGCCCGGCATCAAGGCCGAAACAGTCAATCGCACGCTCAGTATTTTCTTGGCCCGATCCGCGGCCAGAACGCTGATTTGTTTCGTCGCCACCATCTCTTCGATGGCGGCTAAATCCGCAAGTACATTCACCAATTGCTCTACCGGGCAGCGGAACCCGACGGTCACGGACACTTCTCCGTAGTTATCATCCACACGCGTGATGGGCCCCAGATCGGACTGGCTGGCCTGCAGCGGAGGATTCTGCGACTGCAGAACGGTGCGCACTTTTGCCAGCAGGTCTGCCTGCACCTGCTGCGGCGTGTCCGCGCGCAACAAAAGCTTTTCGCGATCCGCCACGGCGACGCTAAGGATTTCCCGAACTTCCTGTTTGGCGGGATTCAGGGCAGCCTGTTGGCGCAGTGTCTGCAGGCGCTTCTCCATGACAGGCACGGGCAAGGCCGATGCCGCGCTGGCTGCCGGGGCTACCCCTTCTTCACTCAGGAAAAAGTACCAGATCAAGGTTGGAGCCAACACCAGCACAAGCAGCAACAGCGCGCGCTGGTCCCGGCTATTCATGGAGCTAAAGGGAGATGCGCTCATTGCTTATGCTCCCGATTTGCGCGGAGCCGGAACTGCTCCCGTTCCCCGGCGCGCTGCAGCGGCATCGAAAAAGTCGACCCCTCAAAATGCGCATCCGCATCCAGAATCCGAAGTAAATCGTCGGCGGAAACAGCATCTCCGGAAAGCGTCACGTTGTCCCGGGCCAGTTCCAGTTGCATAACCCAGGCTGTATCGGGAAGAGCCGTGGTAACCGCAAGAAGAGCATCCAAGTCCGCTTTGGAACGTGTGCGATATTCCTTGAATTGGTCCAGACGGTGCAGGAAGCCTTCACCCTCTTCGTCAAGTTTTCTGCCAGCAGCCACCTGCGTCTCAAGCTTGCTGATTTCCGCCTGCAGGCGTTCCACATATTCCCGTTGGTACAGGGATTGCTGCACAAAAAAACCTGCACCCAACAACGCGACAACACCCGTAAGCGCCAGGGTTGGCAGCAGCATTCCCCAGTTGCTGCCCTTCCGCAATTCCGCAGGAAGCAGGTTCACCGAAGGCTGCGGGAACACCGTCGCGGCGCCGATCGCGGTGGCGTATAGAGACAAATGCTGCTTGGCGATCTGCCCCGCCTCCACCGTCTCCGGAGCTGGCAAAAGCGACTCCAGATCAGTGATCGCGCGATCAGACCCAAGCCGCAGTTCTGAGAGAGCCTGCCCTAAAGCCAGTTGTGGTGGAGCATATAGATAAGCGCTGTAGACCGGACGAGCCGCGCTTTCACCGTAGATTTCCACTTCCTGGTCACCTACCTCGGCAGCGCAGAGAAACCCGCTGGGCGGGGTGCGCAGCACACGGACGGCGCGGTGGTAGACATCCGCGGAAATACGAAACGAAGCCAGTTTGAGGCTCGCCTCGGTGAAGAAACTCACCCAGCGGTCAATCACATCCTCCCGGCAAAGCCCCACGAGCACCGCATTCCCCTTGGCAATGCGCGCCGCACCGAAAACAACGGGCTGATCAGCGTAAGGGTGTAAAGACTCCAGCTGCAAATCGAGCGCCGCGTTCAGGTCTTTGTCGGCAACGCCCGGCATATTCAACGTGCGCACAATGGTTTCTTCGCGCGGCAGCAGCACATGGGCGGCCAGATGCGCGGAGCCCATTTCCCGCAGGAACTGCTTGATTTCGACGCCAACCTCACTGGCTGGCCGCTCTGTGTAGGAGAGAAAGCGCTTCCAACCCAGCAAACGTACGCCGGAGGGCCGAACCCTTACCAGCATCACGTCCAGGTGACCGTCTTTCGCCTCAATCGCCAAGCCGGAGCCACTTTGCGTCAGCCGCTTCCACCAGGAAGGAGCCGACGTTTTCACAACGGGCTCTGCAGTTTCCTGGGGAGCTTGCACGCTTTCCGGAATGGGGTTTTCAGGATAGGGAGAAGCTACTGTTTCCATGCCGTGTCATACCAGCGCAGGGTCGTAAATGGGCGATCACCCGCCACTTCATTCAAATCTAGTGTCGCAGCAACCGAACGCCTGACGTTGGACAACTTGCCATCCTGTTGGCGAAGCTGTGCCGTAGCGCGCAAGGTGAACTGCGTACGTCCGCCGATGCGTAGGCGATCGCGGCCGGGCATGGAAAGCGGGCCGATCGTTTGCAGTTCTTCCTCAGTAAAAAAGGGTTGCAGCTCTCGGCGCGCCACAATCGACTGCACCGCTTGTAGGGGCAACCCCACCGCAAGAAGCGAGGCAGGCTCAGCCCAATTCACATCGATCTTAGAAATGGAGCCAAAGACAGAGACACAATCGCGCAAACCGCCCCGCCAAACGAGCGGGACAGGCGCGGTGGAGAAATCCGAACTGCCGGAACCTTGTCCCGGTTCCAGGCTTGGCATCGCGACTGGAACCGGAACATAGGTTCCGTAGAACAATTCGGGGGTCATTCCCTTGACCAGAAGAAGTTCTTCCACATTTTCCAGAGACGAATGCCGGGCAGGAAAAGACGGACTCATTCGCGTGTAAAAAGCATCAAGGCCAGCGGTAGAGGGATCTGGAGCACTGCGCCAATGATGAATGGCCATGGCTAACTCCTGTGCTTCCAAAGGGTTAAGCCCAAGCCCCTGCAACAGCAAAATCAATTCTTCCACTTTCACACGGTTGATATCCAACTTGGCGGCTTCGGGAATCACATCCACCACCACATCCCCCGTCGGCATAGAGAAGGCCAGTGAACGAATCCCCAACCGGTAGTAGCGGGCGTTGGCGCCTTGGCCTGCATCGGTACCGCCCCACTGCACCCAGACGGCGGCGCGTTCGATGCCTGCCCTCGCCAGGAAGTAGGCACGCACTCCCTCGGACTGGATGGTCGACCTTTCTATTTCCGCACGGACAGTCGCCGCGATGGTCAGCGCGATGGCAGAGAGTGCGGCCGAAAGCCACAGGACGGCAAGCAGAGCGGCGCCTTGCTGGCGGAGCCGACGTCGGCGCGCTAGGCGTTGGTGTTGACGGGTTGATGCTAGAAGTGACATGCCCGCCTGCTAATCCTCATACTTCTTGTCTGGCCGCCGGTTTACAGGAAGGGGCAGCACGAGAGAAACGGCGTGCGGACCGTTCACTTCGCCCGGGAGCGGTGTCAATTCCACACCGATGGCCAACGGAAGCTCCTTGAAAGTCCAGAAATCTACCCATGTCGGTTGTTCCGGCGCGATGCCTGGTCGCTGGTAGCGGAATCGCACTTGTAGCAGCCGGTCTGCCATCACGTAAGAAGTGGGGCGAGGCTGGATGGGAGCAAATGCGGGAGCCATGGTTTGGATGGCTTGGTTGTACTTGAGCCCAAAGCACACTTGACCTGCGCTCAACGGCCCCTGGTAGGGAAGCTCATTCACAATTAGACGAAACCCGGGAGGGGACTTTTTGGGATCGCCACCAATCGCGGTGAATTCCAGAATGAACGGGTAGCCACGATCTCCACCTTCTAGAGAGTAGGTGGAAATGAACCGCATGGAAGTGGGTTCTCCCTGAAAAAAAGGGATGGGCTGGGGAGACTGCGGGGTGTCCAATAGACAAGCTGCCGAGGACGGGACGAGGTTCAGAATCTGGCGTTCCAGAATGTCCTGGGTCCTGCTGACTTTGCGGTTCAGTTCCAGATAGCGGTTGGCGCTTTCCATGCCGCGCAATCCAATATTCAAAGACGAAGAGATCGCCACCATCAACAAGCCCACGATGGTGACCGCGACCAGCACTTCAATCAAGGTGAGACCCGCCTGGCCACTGCGGACGCACCGACGCAGCGGGTCTGGAACGCCGTGCGTAGATTTAGCCACGGGGATACCTACCCAGTTCGTCGGGATTTGTTGGCACGACCGCACGCAACGTCTCTACCAGGATGGTGCGACGTTGCCCTTCACGCTCCCACCAAACTTCCAACACAATCCGATTCAACACCGCATTCGAGAAACCCGCGTTGTTTGCCTCGAAGGGTTCAACAACCGCATTCCAGCCAGCACGTAGATCTCCGGATTGCGATGGAGGGAACACGCCACCGTAGGGCTGCCCTACCTGCAAACGCATACTCAGCAACTGCTCCATCTGACGGCGGGCCAGCAGCGAGACCTGATCATAGTCGCTAAGACGGGAGGCATTCCCCAACGAGCTGGAAATGGCGCTTAGCAGGCCCACGACGGCAATACTCATGATGAGCGTCGCCACAATGACCTCCAGCAGGGTAAAGCCGCCCTGGGTTCCGCGCCGCCGGAAAGCGCCCGTGCGACGGATGCGCGAAGACCTCTTCCGCAGCGATAAAAGTCCTGCAAAGATGGCGCGAAGCCACATCATGGACGGACCTCCGCCGAGGGACCAGCCCAAAGACCAGATTGCGGTTGTTCCGGAGTGACCTGCGCCACGTAGGTGATGGGGTCGAGCGTTATCCAGCGAGAGCCGCCACGATCATTGGTCAGATGCAGAGTGAACGGTGGAACCGTGCCGCCGGGATAGAGCACATACTCCCGAATTGGCGTGACAAGAGCCAAAGGAGCTGGCTGCAGGTTGGCGATGGTGATGCCATCCGGCAGTTGCAGAATTTCCGGAGCTAGAGGAGGTCTGCCCGGGGCCGAAACGGCCTGGAAGGAAAGTATGCCGCGCTGCATGTGAATCCGGAGTAGAACTGCGCGCTGCTCCCGATCCACCTGGTTACGGGCAGCCACCAGGAACTGCGCCACGGAAGAAGAGGCGCTACGAAGACGGATCGCCGGCAGGCCAGATTGGAACGAAGGAACCGCAATGGCGATCATCAGTGATATCAACATCACGACCACCAGCATTTCCATCAAGCTGACACCCGCATTGGACCGACGGTCGGGACCTTGGATCCGCTCCGGATTGGCAGAGTACCGAGAAAGGGAAGCGGAAGTGATGGACTTGGTGCGCATCGTCGCGGATTCAGATAGCAAAGCAATCCCCGGAGCGGATCGCGCCAGTACATGGGCCTATTCACACACGGTCAAAACAAGGGCAACCAAGCAGCAAACCGGCCTGGCTTAGCCCTGCTCCGCCCGAGCTATGCCGCGATAGCGACAGGACCAATTGGCTACTATTCCTACGAGAAACCGGCCCAGTTGGCGAAAGGACCGATTTAGTTTGCCTTCCAACTGGCGATATCGGCGTTGATATCTTCGCCACCCGGAACACCATCAGCGCCATAGGAAACAACGTCCGGCTCATTACCACGCTGGCCGGGATAGCGGTAGTCGTAGGCATTGCCCCAAGGATCGTTGACCAGCTCTTTTTCCAGGTATGGCCCCTGCCAGTTCTTGACGCCCTGCGGCGCCGTTTCCAGGGCACGCAAACCTTGTTCGGTGGTCGGGTACAAACCGGTATCCAGCTTGTACATATTCAGCGCGGTCTTGATGCCGGCAATGTCCGCACGCGCCTTGGTGACCCTGGCTTTGTCGCCCTGGTTCAGAAGGCGCGGGCCCACGAGGGTCGCGAACAAGGCAATGATGGTCATGACGACCAGCATTTCGATGAGGGTGATACCGGCTTGCCCGCTCTTCGGGCTGCGACGCGCGCGACGGGAAGCGCGTTTGGATTGTGTGACTTCGATCATAAGGCTGCCTCGTTGATGCTGGTAATGCCAAGCAACATGGTAAGAATGAGGGCTCCTACCACGATACCCATGACCAGGATAACAAGCGGTTCGAAGAGCGCTGTGAATCGCTTCACGGCAGCTTTCGTTTCCGTCTCATAGATCTCGGCCATACGAAGGAACATGGCATCCAGCGCGCCGGTTTCCTCACCGACCATCAGCAAATGGCCAGCCAGGGGTGGGAACAGATTGGTTTTCCGGATTGGCCCCGCGATGCCCTCACCGCGTTTGATCCCCGTAACGACACTATCCAACGACCGCGCCATCAGCTTGTTTTCCAGAATATTTCTGGCGATCTGGATGGATTGCACCAGAGGTACGCTGTTCGCCACCAAGGTCCCCATGGAACGGGCAAAACGCGCCGTCTCTGCCTTACGCAGTGCATCACCCAACACGGGAATGCGCAGTTTCAGCGTGTCCCACCAAATGCGTCCTTCAGCAGTATTGACGTAATAGCGGTGCGCAAAGATGAGCGAGCCGATAATAATCAGGAAAATCCAGGTGTAGTCCTGGAAAACACGGGAAATCTCGATCATCACCATGGTGGGGCCGGGAACTTCGATGCGTGCGTCGGCGAAGGCCTTGGCGAACTTGGGCACCACGAAATTCATCAGCACGAAGACACTGGCGATACCGACCAGCACCAGAAGAATGGGATACACCATGGACGAGACGATGTAGTTACGGAGTTCGTCGCGGCTCTCTTCAAACGATGCAAGGCGTTCAAAAATCTGGGCTAGCGAGCCGCTGGCTTCCCCAGCTCGCACCATGTTGACGTAGAGTTCCGAAAACTGCGCGGGGTGGGTGGCAAGCGAATCCCCCAGGGATTTGCCGCCCTTCACCAGCCGCAAAACATCGTTCACCAGAAAGCGAAACTCTTTCTTTTCGGTGAGTTCCGCCGTGATGCCAAGCGCGCGGTCGAGCGGGACACCCGCGTTCAGCAGGGTGGATAGTTCCTGCGTGAAGAAGAGAACGTCCTTACGACCCGGACCACCGAAACGGGGCAACCGCAGTTCGAAGCTTTGCGCTTTCTGCGAGCCGACATAAAGCGGGGTCAAACCCTGCCGCATGAGCTCCCGAGCAATTTCCCGCTCGGTTTCGCCATGCAGAGTGCCGGAGCGCGCGCTGCCGTCGGCTGCCACTGCTTTGAAATGAAAGGTCGCCATTCCCTGCTATTGCCTTACTGCTACCGTGCACCCCTGATCGGATGCCTGCCAGAACGTGGCTCCTGGAACAACAGGTGTTCTTGGACCCGCCGCTGACAGCCAGAACTCGAAAACCTAAAGATCCTGCGAGACGCGGATTACTTCCTCCGCCGAAGTCATTCCCGTGGATACCTTCAGCCATCCATCTTCGCGCAGCACACGCATGCCGCTACGGCGGGCCTCAGTGGCCAATTCCACCGCATTGGCGTTGGCCATGATGAGCTCCCGAAGCCGGTCGTTGAGTTCCATCAATTCGAAGATGCCCATACGACCGGAATAGCCGAGCCCGAAACAGTGTTCACAACCCGTGCCTTTGAAGTGCTCGATTTCGCGATCACCATCAATGCGGATGGTACCTTGCGGGCGGCGGCAATGCTTGCAAATGATACGAACTAACCGTTGCGCCAGTACAGCGACGATGGTGGAACTCATCAGGTAATTTTCCACACCCATGTCGTGCAAACGCGTAATGGCGCTGGGGGCGTCGTTGGTGTGGAGGGTGGAATATACAAAGTGTCCAGTGAGCGCCGCGCGGATGGCGATATCCGCCGTCTCCCGGTCACGAATTTCGCCCACCATGATGACGTCCGGATCCTGACGCACGATGTGGCGGAGCCCGGTGGCGAAATCGAGGCCGATCTGCGGATTCACGAAGATCTGGTTGATGCCATCCATCTGGTATTCCACCGGATCTTCGATGGTGATGATCTTCTTATCCGGTTGGTTGATCCGCTTCAGGGCTGAATAGAGCGTGGTCGACTTGCCGCTACCGGTGGGGCCGGTGACAAGGAAAATGCCGTGCGGTAGCGATGTGAAGTGGTGCATGCGCTCCAACATGTTGGTGTCGAAGCCGAGCCGCTGCAGATCGTAAAAATCTCCAGCGGAACGATCCAACAGACGCATGACGAGGCTTTCGCCATAGAGCGTGGGCAGGGTAGAGACACGAAGATCAACTTCGCGGCCCAACACCTTGATCTTGATGCGGCCATCCTGCGGCAAACGGCGTTCGGCGATATTCAGCCGGGCCATCAGCTTCAGGCGGGACACAATGGCGGCTTTCAGTTCGCGGGGTGGGCTTTCCTGGTTGTAAAGCACACCGTCGATGCGGAAGCGGATGCGGAATTCCTTCTCAAAGGGCTCAATGTGAATATCGCTGGCGCGCTTTTCCACGGCCTGGGCGACCATGTTGTTCACCAGGCGGATGACGGGCGCTTCGCTCGCCATATCGCGAAGCTGTTCGAGGTCGGCCAGAGCTTCGGCATCGTCCCCGGCAATTGCTGCGCCTGCGTCCCCGCGCGCTTCGCCAAAGTGCTTCTCAATGGCGTCAAGGATTTCGGCTTCCGCCGCCAGGACCGGGCGGGTACGCAGACCGGTAAAGCGCTGGACGGTGGCGATGGTCTCAAAATCCAGCGGGTCCGCCATCGCCAGGAACAACGTGGAATCTTCAACCGCGTAGGGAATCGCGCGTGCCTGCCGCAAGAAACGGGCGTTTAGCCCTTCCAGTTCCGGGGCGCTGGGCGGTTCGCCCTGAATGCTGACTAGATCCAGACCGAGTTGCTCTGAGAGGGTGAGCAGCACATCGCGGAGGGCGACGAAGCCGAGATCGATCAGAATACGGCCGATCTTATCGCCACGGCCCTTCTGGATTTCCAGCGCTCTTTCGAGATCTTCCTGAGAAATTAAGCCTTTGGCAATCAGGCGTTCGCCGAGACGTTGGTTCGGCAGAGGCTGCGTGGCGAGCGACGATGACACTATTCCAGTAGACGACATTCCGGTGGACAATGCGTAATTTCAGCGGGTAACTTGAGTAGGCAGTTCTAGTAGACAAACACCTTGCCGATGGCTGCAACCTTTGCCGAGGGAACCTGTTGGCCCGCCACCAGCAATTTGCGCAATTCGGCGACATCCCCGCGCACGACCATCTGGCGCGGCATGCCATCGAGCTTTTCGTAGGGGAAGTAGAACATGGTGACCGCCACCATCACATCTTCCCCGGCGGGCAAAGCCGGTAGAGATTCCGCCAACTCGGGCAGGGCGCTCAACAGCAGGTCCCGAATAACAGGCACACGGGCACGCTTGGCGTTATAGATCTTCTCGATTTCCTCTGGCTTCAGCTTCGTGAAGAAGGGTGTGATACCGACGGCCGGGGCCAAGCTCACTTCCACCGAAAACACCAGTCCTGTGCCTTCGACATAGACACCACGGGTGGCGCCAATGACATACATCGGGGACTCCGTATCAAAGCGTTCGATGCGGCCATCGATACTGCGCTCCACCTTACGTAGGTTGGCGAAATCCAAAGGAGAGGCCTGCGTTCCCTTGACGTTTTCCGCCAGAAGGGTAGCTGCAGCAAAGAGAACCAGACTGAGAGCGGAAAGCCATCTCATTATTGACGCTCGCTTGCATAGGCGGCCGTTGCCACCAGTTGTCTGCCCAGTTGTTTATTCATGAAATACACGGCTTCGCGCACCTGGGTCATTTCTTCTTCGTGCGTGGCGCGCAGACGGGTTTCGGCAGCCTGCACCAGTTTGGCGGTCTGCTGTTCGTGTTTGGTTTCGAGTTCGGCTCGCACCTTACGCACCGCAACGTCTACGCGAGCATCCAGTAAGGCTTGGATCTTAGCCTCATCGAGCGATGCGGCCTGAAGGGCAGGGGCCGTTTGGCCTTCCGAGGCACTGGGCGCCGGCGAGGACGCAACGGTTTGTACGGAACCCGATTCCCCTGCCGGGACAGCAGGCGTCCAAACGGCATGGAAAACGATAGCACCCGCAAGGGCACAGGCTCCGGCGAATCCCCAACCGGGCATCCCCCAGGAAGCACGCAGGGACTGCCACCAGGAAATTTGCGCTGCGGGAAGGGGTTGGGCAGCTTGCGGAGGTAACGCGAGCACAATGCGACGGGGCGGCTCTTCCTCGCCCAGGGTGGCAAGAGTTTCCCGCAACCGCAGCAAACGGTTCAGTTCCTCCCGACGTTCCGGGTGTCCGCTGATGGCCTGCAGTTCCGCTTCGGATGTCTCGCCGAGACTGTCTCCGAAGACGAGGTCTCGTAAATCCCGATCCTGCCTTTGCATACCCTGTCTTCCTCTCCCGTTCCGCCGCTTGTCCCTAGGATTCCGCCGAGGGACGTTCCGCAATCGGTTCCAGCACGCGCCGCAACTGTTCGAGTCCCGTGTAGAGCCTCGATTTCACTGTGGAAACCGGCGTACCGAGAATCTCGCCGATCTCTTCAAACTTGAAGCCCTGGTAAACCTTTAGCACCACTGCTTCCCGTTGATCGGGACTCAGCTTGTCCAAGGCAGCCTCGACGGCTAGCGAGACCTCAACCGGCGCCATCCGTCGGCCCCATTCCGGACCATCGCCCTGCCCGACCCATTCCTCTTCGGGACGCGACTTGCGAACCAGAGAGAACGCTTCGTTGTGGGCGATCCGGAACAGCCAGTAGGAAAAGCGGGTTGCCTCCTGCAGGCTGTTGAGCTTCTGGTAGGCCTTCAGGAACACTTCCTGGCTGACATCCATGGCGTCTTCCCGGTCGCCGAGAATCCGCAGCAGATAGTTAAAGATGCGCTTTTCCCAACGAGCGATCAGGCGATTGAACGCCTCCATGTCCCCTCGTTGTGCCGCGAGGACCAGATCGCTGTCTTCGGCTAAACGAGGAATCAAGTGGCCGGCTCCATGGATATAGACGAGGTGGATGACAAAAAAGTCGGGAAAGAATGCACACCTGGCTGGTGCGCTTCTTACCCTTTTTGGGTTACTTCGAGTCTACTGCGAAGGATTTCAAAACAAAACGACTTAATGATGTTCCGAAATACCGCGAAAGAGCTGTCGCCTATTGCGGATCTACCTTCGCGCCGATGATCTCGATACGCCGCTTGGGCGTCTCTTCTTCGACGGCTTCCTGCTCGAAAACGTTCAAAGTTTCGATGCCTTCGATGATTTCCCCAAAGGCCGAGAACTTTCCGTCGAGGTGCGTAGCGGCGCCCAGCACGAGGAAAAACGAGGTGTTGCCGGAATCCGGATCATCGCCATGAGCCATGGAAACGATGCCGCGCACATGCTGCACGTCGTCGCGGAACTCGCCCTTGAGGTCCTTCACCCAGCGATCGGCCGGATGCGCCTTGTTCGGCTCACGGTAGTAGCCCATTCCGCCCTGCACCACGAAGCCGGGTGCGATGCGGTGAAAGCCAACGCCGTCGTACCAGCCCTCCGCCACCAGATTGAGGAACTGGCGGACATGCTCCGGAGCCCAGTTCGGCTCCAGACGAATGCGCATGGCTCCGAGGGTGGTTTCCATGGTGACCGTACGGCGGAGTTGCTCGGGCGTTGCGTCGGCAAACGGCGCGGTTTTTCGCTTTTCGATGCGGATGCTGTGGATGCGAACCGGCGTGGCAACAAATCCATCGTCCGCAGAAGGGATTTGCGAAATCTTTTCCACGACGTCCATGCCTTCGGTGACGCGACCAAATGCCGTGTATTGACCGTCAAGCGGAGCCTGCGGTGAGACACAGACGAAGAACTGGGCGCCGTCCGAATTGGCATCGTTGGGAACGCGTACCGTCGAGACGACACCGCGTTCGTGCTTCAGGTCGTTGAAATTCCCCTTCAGTAGCTTCAGACCGCCGGTGCCCCACAAATTGCGCGGGGTCTTGGGATCTTTCAACAGCGGGTCTCCACCCTGGATGATGCCGTTCAGGACAACGCGGAAGAAGGCGCTGCCGTCGTAATAGCCTTCGCTTGTACGTTGGATGAATTGATGGACATGCTCAGGCGCTTTATCCGGTGCGAATTCGAAACGGAAGACGCCCAGGTCGGTAGTGACGACGGCCTCCACCGCTTCCGCCCCCAGCTTCTCCGTCTGCGCCGGGACGGCACGGACCAGGGAGAGCAGCAGGAGTGCAAAGGCGAAAAAGACCGGATACCGCATGTCCTCTGTTTTCTAGCACAAGTGACGGGCATTTTCTAACACAGGCAATCGACCTGCAGTAGAAGGGATTCAGCCCTACGGTTGGTTCTCGGCGCCGAGAGCCGTCAATTCCCGCTCAATTTCTCCCAACTTTGCCATGTCGCCCGCATGTCGGGACTTTTCCAGGTCCAATTCGTTGGCGATCTGCATTTCCTGGCCGCGAAGTTCGGAGGCTCGCGCTAGTTCTTTGTCCGCAGCCTGTTTATATTTTTCGATGTCAGACGCGAGGATTGCTTTACGTAACGCCGGGGTTTCCGCCAAGCCTCGCTCGATATCGCTGCGTTTCGTGAACTCCAGAATTTGCTGCTGGGTCTCTTCCGCAGTCTTGACTTCCTGCTTGGCGCGCTCCCATTGTCCCGTGAGCAGTTGCATACGGCGCGCTGTGGCCTCCAACCGCCACATGACCAATTGCGTCCGCGCGCTCAGCGTGGACGACTTCGTAAGGACGGCACGGATGGATCGCAGTTCCTGCAGAACCGCTGCGTCGGAAGAGACCGCGTTCTGGGCAAGGCAGGCGGGCCCTGCAAGGAAGAACACACACGAAACACAAAGATACAGGCTATGCATTATATTTTTCCTATTCATAGGGGAAGCTCTTCAGTTTGTCTTGCGGCCTTGTTATCGTGGCCAAGCAAAATCTTTGGGCCGTCGACCCGGCACATATTTCTTGAAGCCAAAGTTGGTAGGTTCAAAATCGCCCACTAGACGCACATCGGCCCGCTTGGGGATCTGTTTTTCCAGGCCCACGCACCAATAGGCCGCGTTCACCAGCAGACGGCGCATGCCTTCGTTCACCATGTCCGTGGCGGCGCCCATGGTGGTGTTGAAAACACGGGAGGTTTTGCCGGAAGACGCCGTATAGTTGCGGGTCCAAGCCACCGGCATCATGGGGTCATTCGGAGTCTTCGAGACCTCACGCTGCCCTTGGCGCGTGGTGTAGGTACCGACCACCGGTTTATCCGTCGGCTTCATACCTTCCAGCACCTGTCCGAGCATCAGTACATCCGCGTCGGTCGGCAGATGGACCTCATAGACATCGGTGGGCCCCCAGACGTCCTCACAACCTCGAAGGATCGGGGACTTTGCCCTTCCCGGAGCCGCAATTGCGCGCGTGCTCTGCACGGCATGATGTCCGTGATGCGACACCCAGGTCTCGCCAAGCACCTGTTTCCCGAAGCCGCCCGGCCAGGTGTCTTTGTCGTTCCAGCTCCAATGTTTATAAGGACTAGCGGAGTCTTTGGGGAAAGCAAATGCGTGGGTGGCAGTACGCATGCCAAGTATTGGCTTACCCGACTGCAAATACGCATCCAGGTGTCGCATCTGCTCGTCCGGCAAGGCGCGGAAGCGAGTAGCGATCACCATCAGGTCGGCATCGCGCAGTGCTTCCAGGCCGGGAATGTTGGTTTGAAAGTCAGGCTTGATGAGACCATCGGCCGGATCAATGGCATAGAGCACCGTGCAGCGGAACCCATGCCGCTCGGCAAGAATCCGACCAAGCTGCGGTAAGGCTTCTTCGGAGCGGTATTCGTCGTCTCCTGACACGAGCACGACGTGCTTCCCCGCCCCGAGCCCTTTCTTCGCGGCATAGCGTGTGACAAGATCCGCATCGGACGTACTTTGCCCCCAAAGCGCGGGAATCAGAGAGCCAGAAGCGAAGGCAGAAAGTGCGCTACGACGGGTTACGGCTTGCGATATGCTCGACACGGATTGCTTCACGGGGTACCTCGCACGGCCCACAAACGAAGGGCCGGATTCCCAGAAAGCATATCAGGGATGACGGCAGGTCCAAGGGATGAAGATAAGGAGTGACGTTGTGAATACCTTAACCGAAGAGCGTATTGAGCTCGCACTGCCGAAGGTGGAACGGGGGCTGAATCAATATCTTTGGCTGCAGAACCAAGTGCACCATTGCAATGCCTTCGTGGACGCCGAATTTCGAAAACGATATGGAGGCTTTTACCGGCTACGTCGTAATTTGGAATGGCGTGATCACTACTTCAGGATCATGGAGGAGACCAAGGACACAAAGTTGCAATTTGGAGAAGTCCTGCGCCTGCTGCATCAACACACAAACCGCGTGGAAGCGTCGTTCACCAGCAAGCTAGTGGCGACCCTTGACCCTACCCAGCCGGTGATTGATGCCATTGTCCTCCAGAACCTTGGACTCTCTCTTCCCGCACGAACTACTCCGGACCGACTTACTCAGGTTGAACAGCTTCACAATGATATAAAACGACGATTTACGACGCTGCTGGGTTCAGATCAAGGGCAAAACCTCGTACGGCTCTTTCGTCATCGCTGGCCGGATGCTCACATTACCGATATCAAGATGCTTGATCTGGTACTGTGGCAGATTCGCCCATAACGCAGAAGGGTTCTTCATCTCAAAATCATGAAATTTCATGTTTAAAACAAGATAAACTGAGTCATGATCGATCTTCGCGAAATCCGTTCTGTCACTGAATTCCAGCGGAACATCAAAGGTTGCCTTGGAGAGTTGAAGGAAAAGAAATCGCCGATGGTTCTTACCATCAATGGGCGCGCAGAACTCGTGGTGCAGGATGCGGAAAGCTATCAAGAATTGCTGGACCGCTTGGAGCGCGCGGAGATTGTGGCGGCGATCCAACGGGGAATTGATGAGGGCGAACGCGGAGAAGCGATATCCCTTGAAGAGGCTCGGGAGCGGCTAAGAAAAAAGCATGGCTTTTCGCGTTGAACTGTCGCCCAGCGCCATTGATGAACTCGACGAGATTGCAGAATACATTGAATCGCGCAGTAGCTTTGAGGTTGCTGACCGCTGGTTCTCAGCAATCATGGACGAGATTGCCACACTAGCCGGCATGCCAACACGGTGCAAATTGGCGCCAGAGTGGAATCGATCTAGCCATGAGGTTCGCTTGCTTCTGGTGGGCAAACGCAATCGAAAATACAAGGTCTATTTCGAACTCCTTCACAAGCAAGGTCTTGTACGGGTAGTGCACGTACGGCATTGGGCACGTAAGACAATCGGAACCGACGAGCTGATGGAAGGCGGGCCGGACACAGACGACTAGAAATGCGAAAGTTAGCGTGACGCCCGCTGCGACTTGTAGCAGTAGCTAGAATCCACATCTATGGAGCCGAATAAATCCAGGATCTGCAGCTGTTTCCGACGGCAAATATACTGACGCAAGGCTTCACTTGTAGCTTCTTCAGGAGTTGGATGGCCGCCAATTCTCTGCGCCTCTTTCAGCAGTTCGGGGTCGACAGAAACTCTTGTCATCGGCACCCCCCTTGTACAGTCCTTGTAGAGCGAGAAGTTCCATTCCCTATTCCTTCGTCGCGATCCCCAGCGATTTCATCTTGCGATAGAGATTGCTGCGTTCCAGGCCCAGAAGCTCCGCGGTCTTGGTGACATTGCCATTCGTCTCTTCCAACTTTTTGGCAATGTATTCGCGTTCGATGCGGGCGCGTACGTCTTGCAGGCTGCCGACAAAGCGGTCTGTGTGGGAATCACTCCTCCGCGTGCGGTCCAGCGGGATGTGCTTGGCTGCCACTTCGGAACCCGGATGCAGGATCGCGATACGTTCCATCAGGTTGCGCAGTTCGCGCACGTTGCCCGGCCAAGGGTGTTCCAGCAGCAGTTCCTGCGCGTCTGGCAGCAGGCGTTTCGGTTTACGCCCGTAGGCCGTCGTGAACTGATCGAGGAAATGTTCACAAAGAATCGGGATGTCTTCCCGGCGTTCCCGTAGCGACGGCACCACGAAGGGAATGACGTTCAGGCGATAGAACAAGTCTTCGCGGAAGTTGCCGCGCTCGATCTCTTCTTCCAGATCTTTGTTGGTGGAAGCCACGACACGCACATCGACATGCACGGGTTCGGTGGCGCCGAGGGGCTCCACCCGCTGTTCGTCCAGGACGCGCAAGAGCTTCGCCTGGGTGCGCAGGCTCATGTCGCCCACTTCGTCGAGGAACAGCGTGCCGCCTTCCGCGCGCTCAAACTTGCCGAGCTTTTCATGGTGAGGCGGCGGCAGGCTGCGGTTGCGTTCGCCGAAGAGCTCGCTTTCGATCAGGTCTTCCGGGATGGCCGCACAGTTCACTTCCACGAAGGGTTTAGCCGCACGCGGGCTCTGCACATGTAGGGCGCGGGCCACCAATTCCTTGCCGACACCACTGTCCCCGTAGATCAGCACGCGACCGTTGGTGGCTGCCATAAGCTCCAACTGTTGCCGCAAGGCCTTCATGGAAACGCTCTGTCCGATGATCTGATAACGGTTTAGCTCGTCATCACGAAGACGACGGTTTTCGATCTCCAGCTCGCGCATTTGCAGCGCATTCTTGATCGCGAGAACGACCTTGTCGATGGTTAGCGGCTTTTCGAGGAAGTCGAAGGCCCCGTACTTTGTGGCACGCACGGCGGTTTCGATGGTGCCATGGCCAGAGATCATCACCACCGTGGGTCTGCGGTCTATGGGAAGCTGCTGGATTTGCAGCAGAGCATCCAGGCCGTCCATGCCGGGCAACCAGATGTCCAGCAATACCAGGGCGAAAGTTTCCCGTTCGAGAAGCTGCAAACAATCTTCCGCAGTGGGGGACGAGGCGCAGACATAGCCTTCGTCCTCTAGCACCCCACAGAGGGTATCGCGGATGGCTTGCTCGTCATCAACAACAAGAATGCGTTGCGAACTCATGCCGATTCCGCCTCCGAAGAGACAAGACGGCTAGATTCTTGAAGCGCCGGAAGCTCAATCACAAAACGAGTGCCCACAGTTTGATTGTCCTCTACACGGATGACAGCGTGGTGATCTTCAAGAATATGATTGACGATCGCGAGGCCAAGACCGCTTCCCCGCCCCTTGGTGGAGTAATAGGGAACGAAGAGTTTAGCCTTGTCCTCGTCTGACACCCCGGAGCCGGTGTCCGCGATTAGCAACTCTACCCGCGAGCCTTGTAGTGGCGTTGCGGGAAGAAACGCGGTGGCCACGGTGATGCGCTTCACCGGGCTATCGGACATGGCTTCGACGGCGTTATCCACCAAGTTCACGATCACCCGCTTGAACTGCGCGGGGTCAGCGTCCACACGAGGCAAACCAGCATCCAGGCTAATCGTCATCTCCACATGCTGCAGACGGCCCGTGAACACACTGAGCGCATCTTCCACCACGTCATTCAGCTCCACGGGGCGAAGCTGCGCGGTGGGGAAGCGGGCAAACTGTGCGAACTCGTCGACTAGCATGCGCACTGAATCGGCCTCGCGTCCGATCATGTCAGCGCATTCGCGCACAATCCGGGCATCTTCACCGTTGAGACCAGCGCGCTCAATGCGGCGGCGAATGCGATCGGCAGAAAGAGAGATGGGCGTCAGCGGGTTTTTGATCTCATGGGCAACGCGACGCGCGACCTCGTGCCAGGCTGAGGCCTTCTGGGCGGCAAGCATGTCGGTGGTATCTTCCAGAAGGATCACGAAGCCCGTCCGCGGCTTGCGATCAATGGAGGCGACCGTCACGGAGATGTTGCGCACGCTGCCATCGCGCATCTGTTCCCACTGCCGGGAGGCCACTGCGGTACGGCTGGCTCGGGTCATCAGATAGCGGAGTTCGGCGGCATCTTCCGCCCGAAAGAGATCTTCGATCTTGATGACGCGTTCGCTGACAGAGCCACCGAACATCTGTTTAAACGCAGAATTCATGCGCTGCGCCACGCCCTCGTAGGAAACCGAAAGCACCGCAGTGGGAATGCTCTCCAGAATGGTTTCCATGAAGCGGCGGCGGCGTTCCAGCTCCAGCGCACTGGCCTCCAAGTCTTGCGTCATTTCGTTGAAGCCACGCACCAATGAACCGAGCTCATCATCCGCAGGCACTTCCAGGCGATAGCGCAAGTTGCCACGGCGCACTTCGCCAGCGGCCTGCAGAAGTGCAGAGATCGGCGTACTGATTTGTTTTGCTAACAGAGAAGCCACCCAAATGGCGATGAAAAGAACAAATAGGGTTAGCAGCGCCATCAACTGCAAATAGAAGGCGCGCCAACTGCGGCGATCAATAGAAAGCTGGTCGTAATCGCGCAGGTAGCGGACGATGGCGCTCTGCTCTTGCGCCAAGTCCATGGGGAGTTTGGAGGCAACGGTTACATAACCGAGAAGGCGGGAACCCTGATTGGCGGGGATGCGTGCTACCGCGCTCTTACCGGAGACCGGCACCAGGTCTTGGGGATCGCCACATACCGCAAGGCTTCGATCGGTAGCGTCTTTGATCTCGGCAGCGGGGATCTTAAATTGGGCACAAAGTGGATCAAGCACCCACTTCGCATCTTGCCCTAGACGCATCGCGCTGCGAATACCGTCGTTGGCAGCCAGCAAATGGGCCTGAGTGATGGCGCGTTCGGCGGCTTCCCGATCTAGACCAACACCGATCTGAATCAGATGTTGTTTGACGCCCTCGCCAGGACGGCTGAACCACTTGTCCAGGTTATAGTTCAACACCGAAATACTGAAGAGCACCAGAAAGATGCCCGGCAGAACGGTAAGTCCGATCGCTCCAGCGACCAGTTTTGTCTTGATGCGAGAACCGGCACGCTGGCCTTTACGCTCCAGATAGAGCTTTAGCGCGGAACGAAAGAAAAGAAAGGCCAGCAGCAGGGTCAGTAGGAAAACAAAAGTCGAAATGGCCCAAAACAAGTAGGTTTGGCTGACATTGGTGGGGCCGTAATCGCCAAAAGTAAAAGACCCTTGCCAGACGACGAAGGTGGTCGAAAGGGCAAATAAGGCTAGGCCGGCTGCAATGATGAGTCGCTGGCGCATCCCGGAATCACTGCCCGTATTATATGCCCCGCGCGATCAGGACTATGTTTTAGGTGCAGTTTTGGGGATTGGGCAGTCATCGGTTGGATACTCAGGGGGACATGCAGTGCATCGCGGCCGAAAGAGGAACGCATCGCGGCCGAAATACGAAACGAAGCTGGATCCGATTCCGGACTTAAGTCTGGCCGATGGGTCGGCGTTTCCCACAGCTCTGCGCCGGGGGCCCCTGCGTGAACACCTGCCGCGACACTAACTCTTGCGTCTCAGGCGGACAGGCTAGGAGAAGACGCGTTATAAAGAGCCGGATGTGAAAGGACTAAACAAGGTTCTGGCGGCCAGTTCGATAGACGCCCAAAAGGAAGCGTTGGATTTGAACGCCCTAAGAACCTACGCAGCTCGAAGTAACCGACGCAGGTTGGCAATACTGGAAACAATATCTAGCGGACGGCCTGCGAATGCAGGTTGTCATCAATGGCCGGAGAAAAGGCCCCCTACGAGTAGCGCGCCTCCTCTTCTCCGTGCTCTTTTCCATCGTCTTTTCCGTGGTCTCACCCCACAGATATACTGGCGTTTTACAGCTTTGATCGCCGCAGACTCGCAACGATCGGATGTCTGACTACCGAAAACACCCCATACACCGCACCACACTATATTGCGCCGCAATAGGAAGAGACACAGTGCCTCGATGCGGAGCGCAGACGCCTAGTGCTGGTTTCCGCGCATGGTGCGGAATTCGTAGCGTTCGATCGCCATCGCGTAACGCCCGTTATCGGAACGGACCACACGACCGAGGGTGACCAACTGCAGCGGTAGCTTCTGATCGAGCTGCGCCGGCCAGTTGATGGAAAGTTCGAGACGCTCTCCTACTGAGAGAGTCATATCACTAGTAAAGTAAACACCCTTGGAGCTGATATCGATGGTTTGGCCACGGCCAATATCCACCGAATTCCTCATACTAAGGCGCTTATAACGGACATCGCGGACAAGGGGGAAACGGATAGAAGACCGTTTCTCCCTCCCACGAATCTGCGTTCGAGGAGAGGTCTGTTCAGTTACCATTTGGTTCGCCTGCTGCTTTGTTGTGTTCCCAGCATCGCCCATGGGGTCAAAACATTCAATAGAACTATCGATTCAATTTCGACTGGTACCGAAGTGTGCCTTGGTTCCAGTACTTTTGTCAAATCAATCCGTTATCCTAGCCCCATGCGCATTTCCAAATTCTGTTCCGCAATGGTCTTGGCCATGCTGCTCAGCATGACTGCCACGGCCCAGCAAAAACAGGCTATTGAGCCGGCCGGCTCACAAACCGCTGGACCTTATTCCCCCGGCATTCTTGCTAACGGCACCCTCTACGTGGCTGGCCAGGTAGGGCGTACGGCCGATGGAAAGTACCCAGAAAAGTTCGAAGACGAAGTGAAACAATGCCTGGAAAATGTCGGAGCCATTCTGAAAGCCGCAAAATACAGCTTTGCTGACGCCGTGGCTGTACAGGTTTACCTGACAGACATGAGCACTTTCCAGGAAATGAACCGCGTGTATGCCTCTTACTTTTCCAAACCCTACCCGGCACGCACAACCGTTGGAATCAAAGAACTGGTCGGTCCGGCGAAAATTGAGATCACCGTAACAGCTTGGAAACCGAAGTAACCTAAACTGCCGCCCATCAACGAGATCGCCTCTAGCGGGCGTTGCTCGATTTACCTTGGCCGCCGTCTTTGGGGTTCAAGGCGCTTCCGATCAACTGCAACCCAGTTTGTTGCAGCATCATCACGTGAACATCAGGGATGGTTCGCGATCATGCTGCCTAACAGCGAAAACTGTACGTCACTGTAAGCCAAACGGCTGTCTGTCCTCGAAGACCAGCTGCGAAGGCCGAAAGTCACGTTAACTTTCTCCCAGATCAATATTTTTCGGATTTTCGAGCGTCCAATGACGGTCGCTCGAATCCCTTAACGGGGATATCGCGGCCACGGGCAGGGCTCTCGCACCAGAAGAGAGCCTGCTCCTGCGACACACTACCCGGGGCCCCAAATGACGCCCCCGATATTCCCCGCAACCCAAAGATTTCCCACAAAGATCTTGGAAGCAAACAGAGCGAGATTTTCCTGCTGAAACGCTCATAAAGCCGCACAATCCACTAAGAAACACGGGAGGGTGCCGAGCACAGGCACAGTGAGTGGCGCCGCCTGTGTGGCGTTTTTCTGGCTCGCGGACGTCGCCCGTACCGGAGGGCAGGAACACCAAACTCACGATCAGCTAGACGCCATTCGCGTAGCCGCTAGCCGTCAGCCTATGGCGGATTTCGAAGGGATTTCAGGCACGGAAAAGGCACCGAGAACCTCCGATGAGCTGTATAAAACTCATCGGCAGCACGTTGGAGGGACGGTAGATAGGAAACGCTATTCTCTATCCTTTTTTCTCTGCTCTCGCCAGGCGGCGATTTCCTCGGCACGCTCGAAAAGACGCCCCTCCATCCCTCGTTTTGAGGGGTAGTAATAGCGTTTTCCCTCAATCGCGTCGGGCAAACATTCCATATCCGTCAGGGCATCAGGATTGGTATGTGCGTGTTCGTAACCCTGCCCGTACCCCCACTCCTTCATGGAGCGGGTAGGCGCATTGCGCAGAGCCATGGGAACCGGATAAGCAGGCATGGCGCGCACATCCGCCCGGGCTTGGTTCGCCGCCCGGTAAGAAGCGTCACTCTTGGGGGCGTAGGAAAGATAGATTGCCAGTTGCACTAAAGCCTGGTCCCCTTCCGGTATTCCCAGAAAATGGACCGTGCGCATAGCCGCAATCGCCTGTTCCATGGCTCGTGGATCGGCGAGACCGATATCTTCAATGGCCATGCGCACCAGACGACGCGCCAGATACATGCGGTCTTCCCCGGCTTCCATCATGCGGGTTAGCCAATAGATGGCGGCATCCACCTGGGACGAACGAACCGACTTGTGGAGAGCAGAGACCAGGTTGTAGTGTTCTTCACCTTTCTTGTCGTAATAGAGATTCCGTTGTTGCAGAATCCGCGTAAGGTCGTCGTCCGTTACCATCTCACCGGGCATGGCGGATGCCACGGTATCGATCAGATTCAGGGCCGCGCGCGCATCCCCATTCGCCTGACGCGCCAACACCAGCAACTGTTCATTACTGAGTTGTGGCGCATTCGCGCCCAAGCCTCGTTCAGCGTCATCCATGGCGCGACGCATTAGCTTTGCCAAATCTTCGTCGCCGAGCGCTTCCAGGCGGTGCACGCGCGAACGGGAAAGCAGCGCGGCGTTGATTTCAAACGAGGGGTTCTCGGTAGTCGCGCCGATCAGAATGATGTCACCGCGCTCCATGTAGGGCAGAAAAGCGTCTTGCTGGGCTTTGTTGAAGCGGTGGATTTCGTCGATGAACAGCACCGTACGCCGACCCAGACGCCGTGTCCGCTCGGCCTCCGCCATCACTTCCTTCACTTCCTTGATGCCACTAAGCACGGCGCTGAATGGAATGAAATCCGCCTTGCTGGAGCTGGCAATCAGGCGGGCAAGCGTTGTTTTGCCCACACCGGGTGGCCCCCACAGAATGATAGAGCCCAGACGGTCACTTTCGATCTGCCGACGAAGGGGCATGCCTTCGCCAAGCAGGTGCTGCTGGCCGATACACTCATCCAGCATGCGCGGGCGCATGCGCTCCGCCAAGGGGCGGGATAGATCTTCGGACGCGCCATCGGGCATTGTCCGGGAAGCCGATTCGTCAGGGGGGAACTGATCGAAGAGATTCACGGACGCGCTCCCTGGTGCATGGCAGCCATCTGATAGAGAACAATTCCGGCGGAAACCGCAGCGTTCAAGGACTCCACACGCTGGACGGGAATGCGGAATCCCGTTGACGCCTTGTCCAGTTCCGCGCTGACGCCAGCGCCCTCGTTCCCGAAGACAATGGCGGCGGGAAATTGAAAGCGCAGATCACCGATAGATGCATTCGCCTCGGGTGAGGCCGCGTAGAGCCTGAACCGTTTGCTGGCGGCCAGAAACTCTTCGGCACTCACCCCGCTGATAAACGGCACCCGGAATAGGGAACCCGCTGAGGCGCGCAGCACCTTGGGAGCATCCGGCGATGCGCTTCCTTTCAGGAAGACCAGACCCGTGACGCCAAAGGCCTCCGCACAACGTACGATGGCGCCAGCATTGCCCGGGTCCTGGATACGATCAAGCACAACCAGCCACTGCTGAGTCGCCAGAAAATCCGGAAGTTGTGGCTGGGGACGCTCCACCAGCGCCAGAATGCCCTGGTGCGATTCCAGGCCAGCTGCTGCTTCCAGTGCGCGTTCCCCCACTTCCACCCAGTCCGTCACATGCAGCGCGGGATACTTTTTACGTAGCTCTGCCAGTTGCCCGGGCAGCCCATAGATGCGACCCACCGCTACCCCACTGCGAACGGCTTCATCCAGCAATCGGGTGGTCTCTACGATCCAATAGCGGCCATCCACCAAGGAACCCTGCCGCAGAGCCTTTCTCAGGTCTTTCCATTCCGGATTGGCAGGACTATCAATACGGCGAGGGGCATAGACAATCCGGGAAACCGCGTGATCCCGATCCTTTCGGGCCTGGTCATTCCGTTTTCGTGATGCGAATTGCGCCGGACCTGTGGAATCGCGAAACATGCCTATTCTTCAATTATCCCGCACCGTCCCAGCGCCCGCCTCGCTCCTCGAAGAATGGACGGTATCCGAGGGTTCGCGCTGCTAAAGCACAGAGATCTTGCTTTCCATATGTTCCGCAGCAAAGCGAGCCGGTAAAATGAGAGGCGTTACATGAAGAAGTGGAGGCGATGGTTCCTCATAGTCGGCGTAGCGTTGCTCACGCTAGGCGTGTATCTGACGGTGGTTGCCGATCAGGTGCGCCGCCAAGCGGCTCTAAATGATGCACAACCCGCGGATGCCATCGTGGTTCTAGGAGCTGCGGAATACCGTGGGCGACCGTCCCCTGTGCTGGAAGCGCGACTACGCCACGCACTGGCTTTGTACCAGCAGAAAATGGGCTCCTTCGTCATCACCACCGGGGGAGCTGGCGGTGACCCACGCTTCACCGAGGGCGAAGTGGGCAGAAACTTCCTGCTGAGCCACGGCGTCCCGTCCGAAGCCATCGTGATGGAAAGTGAGGCGGAAAGCACGATCCACTCGGCGGTGGCCGTGGCGGAAATCATGCACCGCATGAAGCTGAAAAGCTGCGTCATCGTTAGCGACGGATACCACCTTTTCCGGGTAAAGCAGATGCTGCAACACCGCGGCATCCGCGTCTATACCTCGCCTCGCCCGGAAGTGACACGGAGCCTCTCGGCGGAATGGAAACTCTATTACCGCCAGGCCGTAGGCTATTTGCTCTGGCAGGTGGGAATTCACGTTTAGCCGCAAAACCACCTTCCCGGCCCCCACAACGTCGGTTTGATCTCTCCCTCAAATCCCCGCACTCTACCTCATTTGTGGTGACACTGCGTTACGATGGCTCACATCATGTTTCGCCAACTACTAGCAGTAAGCGCCCTTGGCGTTTGCCTAATCCTTACCGGATGCGGCCCCAAGGAATCGTCGAAACCCTCGACGAAGACGATCCCGCTCGATGTTTTGCAGGACAAGATCAGAGGCGGTTGGGCCGGTCAGATGATCGGCGTCAGCTTTGGAGCTCCCACGGAGTTCAAGTACTTGCAGAAGACGATTGAAGGGCCGCTTCCGGAATGGAATGCGGAACGCGTCAAGAATTCCATCCATCAGGATGATCTCTATGTGGATATGACTCTGGCGCAGGTGCTGGACGACCACGGACTGGATGCCACCGTCGAGCAGGTGGGGACCATGTTCCGCGACGTAAAGTATCCGCTGTGGCACGCCAATCTGGCTGCCCGACGCAACCTGAAACGAGGCGTGCCGGCTACCCTTTCCGGAACCCCGAAGCACAATTCACACGCCAACGATATCGACTTCCAGATTGAGGCGGATTTCGTAGGTTTGATGACCCCCGGCATGCCACAGGCATCGAATGACCTCTGTTACCGATTCGGTCGTGTCATGAATCACGGCGACGGCATTTTGGGCGGCATGTTCGTATCGGCCATGTACTCCGCCGCATTCTTTGAAAGCGATCCGCGCAAGCTGGTGGAGGCCGGTCTGGCTGCCATTCCCAGCGATAGCGATTACGCAAAGGTGATTGCGGACGTGCTGCGCTGGCACCAGGAAAATCCGGGCGATTGGAAGTGGAACTGGCAGAAGATTCAGGACACCTGGGACAAAGACGAGCCCTGCCCATCTGGCGCCATGTTGCCCTTCAATATCGACGCAAAGCTGAATGGCGCCTACATCGCACTCGGCATGCTGTATGGAGAGGGCGACATGGGGAAGACCTTGGACATTAGCACACGTGCTGGCCAGGATTCCGACTGCAATCCCGCTTCTGCCGCAGGCGTGCTGGGCGTGGTGTTAGGCTACAAAGCCATTCCGGAAGAATGGAAGCAGGGCATCGACGCGATCGCCAATGAGAAGTTCGCCTTCACCAACTACACCCTGAATGAGATTGTCACCAGTTCAGAAAAACGCGCCATCGCCATGGCCACCAAACTCGGAGGCAAGCAGAAGGGCAACGAACTGGAGATCCCCATCCAGGAAGCCAAACCCATGGCCATCGAGATGTGGAATAACTACGGCAAGCCTGCGGAACGCGTCAGCGTCAAAGATCCCCGCTGGTCGTACACAGGCAAGTGGACCGGCGACAAAATGTCCGACCAGAAAGATGCGTCCGCGAGCATTGAGTTCGAAGGTACAGGTTTCATTCTGGTGGGCATGTACCACAAGATGTCGGAAGCTGGCACCGCAGAGGTCTACCTGGACGACCAGCCGCCTCTGGTGATTGATTCCAGCTCCGATGAGGACGACCCCAAAGGAGGCGAGTCCCTCTACCATCGCTTCGATCTGGAACCCGGCAAACACAAGGTGCGCGTTGTGATTCTTGGTAAGCCCTATCTGGAAGCCAAGGAAGCTAAGGTTACCCTTCGTGATCTGGTTGTCTTCCGCAAGTAGTTTTCTGTCCTAGCGTACAAACACAGTTAACCCCCTTCGATGGCGGACCGCGCATGGTCCGCCATCGCCATTTACGAAACGGTCTCCGCGAGAAGATGCGAGGCACGAACACGGCATCTTCCGCTGCGATAAAATGCGGTTTCCGCGAAATGAGGTAGTTTTCATGGACTCGATTTCCCGTCGTAATTTCGGTAAAGGTGCTGTCGCCCTATCCGCCCTGAGCTATTCGCGCGTCTTGGGCGCCAACGACCGTGTGGGGGTAGGCTATATCGGCCTCGGTAACCGTGGCGATCAGGTTCACGATGCTTTTCTGGAACACGGTGACAACGCCACGGTGGCCATCTGCGATCTGAAAGAGGACTACCTCGATCTGGCGGCTAAGAAGTCTGCGAGCAGGGGAAATGCGACACGCTATGCAGACTATCGGAAGGTGCTCGACGACAAGAACGTCGACGCTGTGGTGATCGCCACACCGGACCATTGGCACGCCGTCATGTTCATGGCAGCCTGCAAGGCGGGCAAAGACATCTATGTCGAAAAGCCTCTATCCCTGACCATGTTTGAAGGCCGTCGCATGGTGCAGGCCGCGGAAAAATACAAACGCGTGGTGCAGGTAGGTCTGCATCGCCGTTCGTCGCCAGAGTTGCTGAAAGTGGCGGCGCGTGTCCATGCCGGGGAAATTGGCCAACTCTCGGCCGCCCGCAGTTTTCACATCCGCAACGATTGGCCCGTAGGCATTGGCAACCCTGCGGATAGCGCGCCGCCGAGCGCCGAAATCTGGGAAGCCTGGCTGGGACCCGCGCCCGCACAGCCCTACAACCGCAACAAGGCTTGGTACAACTTCCGCTGGTTCTATGATTTTTCCGGCGGTCAGCTCACCAACTTCGGCGTGCACTACAGCGACATGATGCGCATGGTGATGCAGTTGGGTGTGCCGAAATCCGTAACCGCCATGGGTGGCAAGTACATCGTCAACGATAATCGGCAGATCCCGGATACGCTGGTGGTGTTGTGGGAATACGATGGCCCGCAGTCGTCGGTGCTGGCCTCGTTTGAGCAATATAACGGCAACGGCGCTCCTGGAAACTTCAAGCGCATGGAACTGGAGTTTCGTGGCACGAAGGGCACTTTGTATAGCCAGGAAGGCAATTGGGAAATTGTGCCGGAAAGCAACCATAGCGTGCCGACCAAGCCCAACGACCCAACGGATCGCGATGTCAGTGAATGGCGTGCTTCGTTCAAGCCAGCCATGGAAGGCAGCGCCGCCAAAGGCAGCGCCCACACGGCGTTCCACACCCGTAATTTCCTGGATTGTTTAAAGAGTCGCAAGAAGACCAACTGCGATGCACTGGAAGGACACCGCAGCAACATCGGGCCACTGATCGGCAACATCGCGCACAAGACAAAAAGCTATCTGTTATTCGACGAGAAGACCGAACGCTTCACGAACAACGCCGAGGCGAATAAACTGCTGCACTACGAATACCGGAAAGGGTATTCGATCGATTTGTAGGAGAAGAGAAAACGGGGTGGCATGGCGAGGAATGGTCCCGATCAAAAAGCTCGACCACGAAGACAATCTACGGCCATTGTCGCCCTACTGCTGGTTGCTGCATTCGGCGGATACGCCACCTTCGCGCAATCCTTGACCACACCCTCTCAGCAGTCGTTCGTACTTTCGGGCAAGGTGCAGGAACTTGGACTCGCCACCGGCGTGGACGCAGTGGTAATTGTCGTGGAACGCTACGACGGCAAGGTCGAGTCATCCCTGAGCCCAAAGCAGCAAATCGCAACCCTGACCACGGGAGTGAGCGGCGCATTCTCCCTTCCCTTGGTCGAATCGGGAACTTATCGAATCACGGTGCAGAAGGATGGCTACGTTGCCCCCGGCGGCGCCCTTTTCGGGAGTACAAAGCGCGATAGAAGTCACCGTCGACGAAACCAACCGATCTCCCGAACTGCAGTTTCAACTGGCTCGCCCTGCCTCTGTTACCGGGCAGGTGACTGACTCCGTTACTCGCAAGCCGATGGCCGGGTTGCCCGTGTCGGCATTGCAATATGGCTTCTCTCTCGGGCGACCCATGACGATACCAACCGCTTCCGCAACGACGGACAGCGAGGGGCGCTTCCATCTCAACAATCTTGTCCCCACGGACTACGTTGTTGTCGTCGGTCCACTGATGCGCTCTCGCTCCAATCTGGAAAAGAATCAGGAACTCACATCACGGGGTGCGCAGGATGTGTTGATGACGGAGTTTTCGAAAGAGGATCAGGAGGCTACGGACGAGGACTATGACATCAGCTATTGGCCTGGTGGTTTTGATTTCTCCATGGTTTCACCATTGCGGCTACCTTCCGGCGCGGCCTTCGATCTTGGGCAATTGACGGTCACCAAGGTTCGCAAGTACAGAGCCCTATTTCAGGTGAAGGAGCAGGCCTGTCATGAGGGTGACCGGGTTTTCCTGGATGTACGCGCGGATCATCACCTTCAGGCGCCGTTCTCGACTACCAGAGGGAGCTTCGCCTGTGGGCAGCAAGCACTTCTGCGCGGGTTGGCGCCCGGCGAATACAAAGTAGAGGCACGCATTCCGGCAAAGGAACAGCAGAAGGCTTTGTCCACCACGTACACTCGTTTTGTCGTAAACCGCGAAAACGTTGCCGTCAGTATCCCAACCATCCTCCATGTGGACCTGGAAGGCAAGGTGATTGCCGCAAATGCTTCCGCGTTACCGTCCTTCGACGATATGCGTATCCATCTGCAACCTGTGGATTTTGGCGCGATGCGGCATGCCTTGATTCCTGTCAGCCTCGACGGCCGATTCCGCATCGAGAATACAAACGCCAGACGCTATCGTTTGTTGATCGCAGGCATGCCCCCGACACACTACGTGCGTGAGCTGCGCTACAACGGGCAAGTGGCAAAGGACATGATTTTCGAAGTCGTGCCAGGGTCACTGACGCAACAGTTGGAATTGGAACTCGGCGACCGTCCGGCTGTGGTGACGGGGCAGGTACAAGACGATCACAAACCGGTTCGGAAGGCCTACGTCGCACTGGCTTCGTGGCCACTGAAACGCGATGAGCAATTGTTCCTGACCCTTTTGACTGCGGAAACCGACGAACAGGGACACTTCGTGTTGCGCGGCGTCGCCCCCGGCGAATACCGCTTGATCGCGGTGCGTCAACAAGACCAGCAAGGGTTGCAGCGGCCGGGTGTGTTGGAACGTCTGTTGCGAGCAGGCATGGAACTCACATTGACTCAGTCACAGACCAAGGCCGCGACCGCGAATGTGTCCAAGCTAGAGAGGCGTTAGCCGCGCGGGCCGCTGGAAACCCTGTCTGGGCGACTACCTAGCTTTCCTCTCCGCCAGAATTTGCTCATTCACCTTCGCGAGACGTATCACGAGGTCTTTGGTCGCCGGGTGCGCTGCGAGATAGGTCTTTTCGCGCGCGAAGTATGCGCCGCCCGCGTCATCGTTGGCCTTTGCAAGCTTCGCCAGTTCAGGAATCTTAGCTGCTTCTTCCGTACGGCGATGCTGCAGGCTGGTCATTCTTTTCTGGGCATCCTCTCGCCCGGCCGCGTCATTCGTGGCGACCGCCCGGGCCAGGGCGTCGTTGGCCTGTCGCAGCTCAGCGTTCACACCCTTCAGCGAAGAGTACGCATCCAGTGCCTGTAGATATACTTTCTGCGCGTCGAGAGAGGCCCGCTGCAACTTCGCGAGTTCGGGGTCCGCTGCAGCGGGGTTGGGAACCGCTCTGCGTATCGCACGGCTGATCGCCGAACGTTCCTTTCGCAGTTCGTCCAGCCTATCGGCGGCGTCTACAGTGCCGGGAAGCACACACAATAAAAAGCCGATACTCACGATACGCGCCAGGAATCTGTTCATAAATGTAGTGATTCAGCATAAGTGAACTTGCAGAGCCTTGCAATCCCGTCGCGGCATCCGCCGTCTACGCAGGCTAGGCATTCTAGAGCGACGGAATGGCATCAATCTCCACCGACATCTCCACCGACGAGCCCCAGCAGGCCTGTCACTAGCAACCCCACATTGCCCTTCCCTGCGTTCTTCGGTACAATTACAGATTGTGGCGAGTGTCTTGGTGGCGTTGTGCGCCTGCTGGAACCGCTAATCTCACCGGTAGCTCCTTGCGCTTCCCGCCTGGAGACCCGAAGGAAGAGTACCGACCATGGCAAAAGTGTGCGCAATCACCGGCAAGAAGCCGATCTCCGGTAACAACGTTTCCCACGCCAACAACAAGACGCGTCGGAAATGGAACCCGAACCTCCAGTGGAAGCGCTTCTGGATTCCGAGCGAAAACCGCTTCGTCCGTCTGCGTGTTTCCACCTCGGCCATGAAGACCATCGACAAGAAGGGCATTGAAGCCGTTCTGCGTGATTCTGGCCTGTTGAAGTAACTGGCGTCTGGCGCGCATCGCGTCCTGCCCCCGTTCGCTTCAGAACTTTTGGCTTTTTGCTGGAAGGCCCGGTTTCTTCGGAAACCGGGCCTTTTCGTTTTCTCTTTCCCTACTGTGTTTTCGCTAGGTCGTTTTGCCTAAGTCGCGTTTGCTACGAATGCCTCGGTAGGTGGTGGCTGGGCCCGTCGGCCACGCCTTCTAGTTCTTGGAAAGCTGGGTGGATACCTTTTCCGCTTCCGCCATCACCCGCAGCGTATTCTCTCCGTAGATCTTCTGGATATCGCTCTGTGTGTACCCTTTTTCCAGCAGGGCTCGGGTTAAGGCAGGAAACATTGATACATCACTCAGCCCGGTCGGTACGCAGCCAACGCCGTCGAAATCGCTGCCAATGCCCACAGCGTCTACGCTCGTCAGTTTCACCACATGGTCGATCTGCGCCACCACATCCTGCAAGGTGGCAGGCTGCATCCCGAACTTCCGGCTCAATTCGCCAGATAGATTGATGCGCGCAAGTTCCAAACCGCCGGGGTTCCCCTTGAATTTCTCATTCAGCGCCTTCATTTCATCTTTCATCGCCGCCATTACCTTGGGACGCATGGCAGCAGCAGAATCAGACGCCTTCTGAGAGAGGAAGTTGCAGCCAAAGTTGATCTGGATGACGCCACCCTTTTTTGCCAGCGCCACAATCATTTCGTCGGTCATATTGCGAGGAATGTTGGCGAGCTTGCGCGATGAGGAATGCGAGGCAAACGGCGGAGCTTTGCTGACTGCGATCACATCCCAGAATGTTTTGTCGGAGACATGCGAGACATCCACCAGCATGCCCAGTCGATTCATCTCCGCCACCACTTTTTTGCCGAAGGGGGAGAGCCCATTATTCGGCTTCTCGATATCGCCCGAAGAATCCGCCCAGTTGTTCGAATTCGAGTGGGTAAGGGTCATGTAGCGAATGCCCAGTGCATAGTAGTCGCGCAGCAAACGCAGGCTGTCCTCAATGGCGTGGCCCCCTTCGATCCCCATCAACGCTGCGATTTTGCCATTCTTGCGGGCGGCCCGGATGTCGGCCACCGAGGTGGCGAACTGGAAGTCTTTGGGATTCTTTTCGATGATGTCGTGACGCACGGTATCAATCATCTGCAACGTGCGATGTGCCGCGTGGTTGCCCTCCACAAAGCTGCTGGATACATAGACCGCGAAGAACTGCGCACCCATGCCACCCTTTTTCATGCGCGGGATGTCGGTGTGGCGCTCCGGATTCGGCTTGCCGATATCCATGCCATCTACCGTGAAGCTGGTGACGTCGTTGTGCGTATCGATCAGAATGGTGGATTTGTGGACCCGCTCCACTTCCGCATCGGTAACGATGCGCGTTTGCGCGCCGAGACCGGCGGAAAGCAGCAGACCAAGGCACACGCAGGACAATTTAGGCATAGAGTCGGGAGACCTCGAAGCTAGGAATACCCCCGATTGTAGCGAGATGCGTACAGTAACATGGAGCGGAATTCCAACTGGCTTCGATTCGTGATGCTTATAGACGCAACTAGGGGCGGCATTGTGCCGCCCCTAGTTACTATCAAACGATTCTGCCCTGTGTAGACTCCAGCAGAGCTAGGCAGCCTTCACCGGATTACGCAGCGTTCCGATGCCCTCGATTACGACCTCAGCCACATCCCCGGCCTTCATGGGCTGGGTCTTGCCCGGTGTGCCCGTGTAGATCACATCCCCCGGGAAAAGCGTCATGTATTTCGTAACCTGCACCAGAATGGCGGGCAGGTCAAAGAGCAGGTCAGACGTATTCTGCTTCTGCACCACTTTGCCGTTCAGGCGCATTTCCAGATTCAACTTCCCGTAGTTCAAGCCCCGGGCGATACACGGCCCCAGAGGACCGAAGGTGTCGGCTCCTTTGGCTCGCCACCACTGCAAATCTTTATCCGGCCCACCCTGCCAATCGCGTTCCGACACGTCATTCCCGCAGGTGACGCCGAAGATGCCCGCTTCGGCCTGCTCGCGTGTGGCGTGATGCAATTGCTTTCCCACCACGATGACGATTTCCGCCTCGTAGTGCACGTTCTTGGCGTCTTTTGGGATGATGATCGGGTCATCCGGGTTTTGCAGGCAGGTGATGGGTTTGAAGAAGATTTCCGGGCGGGTTGGCTGCGGAGCCCCATCCAAGTGGCTGCGGTAGTTCAAACCGGCCGCGAGCACCTGACGTGGCTCGCAGGGATAGAGCAACTTCACGTCACTGCGCTTGATGGTAGAAGTTGCGGGACGGTGATCGCCAAAGAGACTGCCCGTCAGCGGACGAATCTGCTCGCCTTCCAGCAGGCCATAACTGGTGGCGCCGCGATAGCTGTAGCGCACGTAGTGGCGCACGCCATTGTTGGCGCTCTGGGCTGCAAGCGGGGCTGCTAACTGGGTAGCCGCAGCGGCGGCGCCGGCGAGCCCAACGGCACTACGAATGAGATCTCGGCGTGGCAGGGTCATGAGACGACTCCTCAATCGGAAGTTTAGATGTCGTGGGAACGGGACCTACGAACGTTAGGGAATCATATAACAGACCGCGCCAAGCGGGAGAGAGGAAGAGGAGGATAACGATGCAAGGCGACTATTCAGCCACACGAAAAAACAGTAAAACTCCAAGAAAATAAGGCCAGGTTCAGAAGATGGACACAAGAGATACCGAGGGCAGGGCTGAACCCGCTGTTTACAACGCCAATACGCAGTGATCCGGACAGAATCCGCTCACATGATCCGCGATCGTGTCGACGACACCAGCTCCATGGGTGGCCAGGAAAGGCAGAATGGAATAGAGCCGTTCCTGCAAGTGCTTTTCCGGATACACCAAACCCCGCAGGTAGGCGGAGTCCACGCGAACCTGTTCTTCCCGACGGACCACTTCCCGGGAAGCCTTACGCTCCAGCTTCTCGAACTGGTAGGCCACACGCTGACGGCTGCGTTCACTGGCTTTGGCCAATGTGGGGTCAAAGGCCAGCAGTTCACACCGTAGTTCTTCCAGCAGTCGCTGCGCCTGCGAAGACGTCCCTTTCATGTTCTGTAACAAGCTGGAAGGAATTCGTGTACGCCCAATGCGTTCCACAAACGCTGCCTCCGGCACGAAGAAATCGCACACAGAGAGCTGATAGCGATCCATACTGCGCGCGGCGCGTTCATCGAAAAGCGTAAATCCGCTGCGGGGCAGAAAGACAGGTTTCCGTTGCAGCAACGCTTCGTAGATGGGGCCGTTCTGGGCCAGATAGGCGATCTCCGCCGGGCCACCGACCAGACAGGCGGTGGGCAGCAAATAGTCTTGCAGCACGGGACGCAGCAGCGCATTGGGGGAAATCTGGTGCGCTCGTTGCGCCAGTTCGTCCGGAGTCAGGCTCCGTTTCCCCGCGATGAAATCCCCTTGCCGCGCCTTCAACGCCAACCGCTGGCCACCCTCCAACAGAAAGAAAAAGCTATTCTCCGCTTCTAAGTGGACTTGGGCATGATACCCGGCCTTCAACAGTTCATCCGTCCGATCTTGGACGGCCGCGACCAACTCCGGAAAACGTTGGACCGCCTCGGCCAGCAAGGGAGCGGCCGCCTGACGAATTTCTGTTCGTAAAGGATCGAGAAACAGAATGTCGCGCGGGGCGAGAATGCGCTGCACCAGCATCTGGAAGGCTTCTGTGTAGCTGCGGGTCCCGTCATAAGCGGCAGTCGCCAGTTCAATCACTTCCCGGTCGAAGGGAAGCCCGCCTAGTAGCGACGCGAACTCTTCGCCACGCAGCGCTGGCGCTACTCGGCCCCCGACGGGAGACTGAGTGCTGGCGTTTTCTTCGGCCTGATAGCGTTGAGGTTGCCGGTCAGCCCCATAGAACCACGCGTGGTTCACCTCGGCAAGATCGTGGTCTTCGCTCGCCAGCCAGAACAAGGGAACGGCGGGAATGCCCTGTGCGTCCAATTCAGCAGCGACCCGAATGGCGGTGAGCGCTTTGTATACGGTGTAGGCAGGCCCACCCAGATACCCTACCTGCTGACCGGTGGCCACAACCACGGTATCGGGACGACGAAACTTCTCAATCAGGGGAGATTGCGGATTCTGCATAGCCAGGGCATCGGCTACAGTCTTGCGTCGTTCCGCAGGATATTGAATCTGCTGGACGGCTGCGGGGTAAGACGCCGGATCGTAGGGGGCATGGGCGTAGAACGATGCGAGATTCGGGAACCGGTAGAGGTAATCGAGGATCAAACGGGATGCCCCGGGAATCTGATCCTGCCGCAGACAATGTGTTTCCATGCCAAAGCCCAGCTTTCCAAGATGAGGACGAACGGCGTTTCGCTTCGGAAACGTGCAGGTCTTCAGAAAAATGCACCTGGGCACGGTTTAGGCGCGGCGTCACGCACTTGCAAGACGATTTCGAGCTCCCCTGGCCGCGAGCCTGCACGTAGTTCCCAGTGGCGTGGCGGACAGGAACTCGCGATAGACAGAGCGTCCAAGCCAACGACTGCACCATCCCAGAAGGCACGGTCGTCATCGGGAAGCTCGGTCATCCATAGCCGTCGAACCCTTGCGAGACAGCCCTGAGGCCAACCCTTTTATCTTAGAGCATCAACCCGAAACGAGTGTGATTCCAGATGCGGGAACATACGCAACAGCCATCGGCTTCGCGCACAGAGCAATAGCACAGAGCTACAAGCGATTCACCGAGCACATTCCACCGGGGGTGCCGCCCTACGCGGCGCGCCACCCTCTGCATCCATCGGCAGGACCGCCCCTGCGTTGTCTGCGACAATAATAATAGCGGCTTGCTGTTTCGAAAGGACATCCCCCTTGCTAAGAGTTATCCCCACAGCCCTTTGTGGCCTTGTACTAACCGTGTGCGGCGCCATGGCCCAGACGGCGGCGCCACCTGCCGCTGCTGGTGCGCAATCCACAGCCGCCCCAAAGTATGTGCTGGTCGTGGGCGACCAGACATTCACCGAAGAGCAATTTGAGCAACTGATCGCTGCCCTGCCTCCGCAGTTGCAAGCCGCTGCTCGCGGGCCGCAGCGCCGGGAGTTTGCTTTGCAGATCGCCGAATTGCTCGCCGTGGCAAAGGAAGCCGAACGCCGCAAGCTCGACCAAAATCCCGAAGTGGCGATGCGTCTGCGGTACCAACGCGACAACGTGCTGGCCGGCGCCCTCTACCAGGAAATGGTGGCCAGCGCCACAGTCAGTGATGAGGCGCTCAACGCGTTTTATCAGGAGAATAAGGCAGGCTTTGAGGAAGTAACCGCGAAGCACATTCTGTTGCGTTTTCAGGGGTCGCGCGTGCCACAACCAGAGGGCAAGCCGGAATTGACCGAAGAACAGGCCAAAGCCAAAGCCGAGGAACTGAAAGCGAAGCTGGTTGCTGGCGCTAACTTTGACGAATTGGCTAAGACGGAATCCGACGACACCGGCTCCGCACAGACCGGAGGCAGCCTAGGCACCTTCGGACGTGGCCAGATGATTCCCGCGTTTGAGGAAGCCGCTTTCACACAGCCTATCGGAGCGGTGGGTGACCCCATTCGCACAGATTTCGGCTATCACCTGATTCTGGTGGAAAAGCGTCAGTCCAAATCGCTGGAAGAGGTAAGGCCGCAGCTTGAAGAAGAACTGAAGCCCCAAACCGCCCGCGCTGGCTTGAAAACGCTGACGGCAGACATGAAGGTTGAGTTGGACGAAGCCTACTTCACAGCACCCGCAACTCCCGAAGTACAACTGGAAGGTGGCGATCTGCGGGGCGCTCCACCTGCGCCACAGAACTAGTTCTGCGCATGATGACCGTTTGATGATTCCGCCAGCCCAACTCTTTGGGCTATGGACTTCTAACAACCTCATTCTTGAAAGGGCGGGTCTTGCTTCGGCGAAACCTGCCTTTTTCATTTCCAGACGGATTTACGCCCCGCTCAAGCCCGGAAGGGCCCCTGGCCCACTCAGCCCTCTCCGAGGGTGACGAAAACTCGTCACAGTCACACTTCACCGTCACACTTTTGGCGCACCCCATACCGCATAACTCACCGATATTGTGTAGCTTCGCTCCGCTAGCTCCTTTGGCGTCCAAACTGCATTGCAGACGAGGGGCGCACCCGATAGCGCTTCTATGCCGGCATGACAGCTACCGGCGCAGCAATCTGCGGATAGGGAGGACGGGATGCTGGATCGGCTCTCGCAGTCGCTGGAGATCTACATGGATCTGCTGGCGACTCGACAAAAACTGGTTTCGTCAAACATCGCCAACATCGATACCCCCGGGTATCGCACGAAAGATCTAAACTTCCAGCAACAGTTGGAGGCTGCCATGGCGCAGGATACTTCGGCCTCCGGTCCTCGCAGTGCAGCGCCCCTTACGGAAGAATCGGTAGCCGGGCTTACGGTGAAGAACGACGGCAACGACGTCAACTTGGAACGAGAGGCTCGCCTATTAGCGGAAACGGCGATGCGTTTCCAAATGGCATCCCAGTTGGTGGAAAGACGCATCAACCTGACGAAATCCGCAATCCGTGAAGAGGTAACCCGATGAGCCTGATGAACGTGCTTTCTGTGAGTGCTTCGGGCATGGAGGCCCAGAGCACACGCATGCGCATGATGGCTGAAAATCTGGCCAATGCCCAGACAACACGTACCCCGGAGGGTGGCCCCTATCGGCGGAAGGATGTTGTTCTGGAATCAGATAGCGACTTGACCAGCCCATTCTCCAGCCATTTGGCCGCAGCCATGGGAGAGCCTTTGATCGGCGTCCGCGTTGGAGAGCTATTGGCAGATGAGAATGCCATCGACCTACGCTTCGATCCCGAGCACCCCGATGCGAACGAAGACGGCTATGTTGCTTATCCGCAGGTGAACCCTGCGGAAGAGCTAGTCAACCTACAGAGCGCCGCGCGGGCCTACGAAGCCAACATCGCCGTCATGTCTACGGCCAAGGAGATGTTGCGTCGTTCACTGGAAATGTTGCGTTAGGTGGATACGCTTGGCAGCGGCAACGCTACCTGGCGCCAACAGCGGCCCCTCACTCTTCTTCAACCGTGGTCTCACCAGGAAACAAGATGATCGAAATCGCACCCATCAATACCATTCAGGCTGCCTTGGCATCGCAGGCCGCCACCCCAGCCAGTCGCAGCCTGACGACCAGCAGACTGACAAGCTATAGCCCTACAAGCAATGGCGCGGCCGCGACCGGCTCCGCATCTTTTGCCGGGGAACTGCGTCAAGCCGTCGAACGTGTTGAACAGAGCTTCAATGAGAGCAACACCCTCACCGACAAACTGCTACGCGGAGAAAACGTGGAAGTGCATACTGTGGCGCTCCGCGCCCAGGAAGCCCAGATGGCTTTTGATCTCTTTTTGCAGGCCAGGAATCGCCTGATCCAGGGCTACCAGGAGATTATGCGCCTGCAGGTATAGGTGGCCACTGTATACGCATATCCGCAGCCCCATAAACAGAAATTGTCCATAGACCAGGGATGGGCCACGGAAGGGACGAAGCTCCCTCGCGTCTCCATTGCCACATTATCCGGCTCCATTATCCGGCTCTGGCGCCGCCGATACCCGGCGTAACCCCTGCCGGGTGAAGAAACCATACAGAGTCATCTCAAAAGTCCACCTCCGATCTCATCTTCCTCTGTAGTTCACGGCGGCATCAGCCGATAGACCACCCAGGCAGCAGGCGCGGCATGGTCTTTGTGCCTCGCAGAACTGCTGTTACCGGCCCACCTTCGGGTCTCTCGCAGTAAGGATGACTCTTGCGGAATGCTGGATGAGCTGAAACAACTCTGGACGAGACTGAGCGCGCGACAGCGGGTCAGCATCTTTTTGGTGGTTGCTACATTCTTAGCCGCCATTTACGGTCTCGTCCACTGGCAGAAGGAACGAAATTTCGTCCCACTTTTCGAAAACCTCGCCGAAGACGAGTCTGGCGCCATTGTCGCGAAGCTGAAAGAGGCAGGGATCGAAGTCCGGTTGGAGGACAAAGGCCGCCAGATCCTTGTTCCTTCCGAAAAGGTGGCCGAGCAACGCGTGGCGCTCGCCGCACAAGGTCTGCCTCAAACGGGACGCATTGGTTTTGAGATTTTCGACCAAACTAATTTCGGCGCGACGGACTTTACCGAGCAGGTTAACTATCAGCGAGCGATTGAAGGGGAGTTGGAACGCAGCCTACTGACGATTCAGGAGATCGAGCGCGCCAGGGTCCACATCACCTTTGCCAAGAACTCGGTCTTTCTGGAAAATCAGCAACCGGCCAAGGGCAGCGTGATGCTCAAGCTGAAAGAAGGCCGTCGGCTGGACGCCAGACAGGTATCTGCCGTAGCCCATCTTGTTTCCAGTGCAGTTGAAAGCCTGCGGCCAGAAGAAGTGTCTATTCTCGATATGCGCGGCGCCCTTCTGAGCCGGCCTCGCGACCAACAGAGCGCCGACGGTGAAGCACCTCCAGGAACTTTGCTGGAATTCCGAAAACGGATTGAAGACGATCTGCAAACCAAGCTGGTCAGCACCCTTGACCCTCTGCTCGGGATGGGGAAATACCGCGCCAGCGTAGCGGCAGATCTGGACATGACCAGCGGAGACGAAAGTTCCGAACTCTTCGACCCCGACCAGTCAGTCATGACGAGCACCCAGAAGCAGGAAGACGTCAGTACAAGCGCCCGCGCCTCCGGTGTTCCGGGAACGGCGTCTAATCTGCCGCGTGCTACCACCACGAGTCGCAGCACACCCGGCGGAGTCGTGCGCCGCTCGGAGACCGTCGCCTTTCAGACAAGCCGTACGGTTCGCCACCGCAAGCTGCCACAGGGCCTGCTCAAACGCATTTCAGTCGCGATTCTCCTGGATCAGGAACTGCGGTGGGAAGGCACGGGACCAAATGCAACACGCATGCTCGTGCCACCGGACGAACGCACCCTGGACTCCATTCGGGAACTGGTGACGGGCGCCGTCGGGCTCAGCGAAGAACGCGGCGATCAACTCGTCGTGGAGAGCCTTCCCTTTGAACAGACACTGCGCGAACTACCGCCCACAGATCCCAATACAGGCGCACCACCCACCGAAGGTGATTGGCTCCGCTATCTCCAACAGGAAGTGCCCTTGTGGGTTCGCATTGTTGTGCCAACCGTCGTGTTCCTCGCTCTAGTCGCGGGTCTTTTCTTCTTCAGGAAACGGACTCGGGCCATCCGTTCCCGTGATCAACGTACCGCGATGTTGCCCCCGGCTCCGGGCACCCTGCAATTGGAAGGCAGCGTCGAAAGCGAGCAGGCAACCATGACTTCTGACGACGACAGTCTTGCGGCCTTGGTCCAACGGCAGCAAGGGCTCCTGAAGAACCGGGAAAGTGCGGCACTGACGGCTTTGCGACAGACCAAGCTCGCGCGCTCGCAAACCGAAGTTCTCACACAACACTTGATAGAAAGCGTAACCGATGACCCGCAAGCGGCAGCCCAGGTGTTGCGTAGTTGGTTAACGGAAGACCGCCGATGACGATTGCTGAGAACATCCGCGATCTATGTAACGGCTTTATGACCGTCAGACAGAAGAAAGATAGCGAGTGCACTTGCCTCAGTCAGACAACGAGACTGCAAGCGACGAGAACCACACCATGAACGAGCAGCCCCTACCGGAAAGCAACACGGCACTGGCGCCTTTGCCCGAGGACTCCGAGACCTCGTCTTCCTCAAAGGCGATAGCGCCACCGGTATCAAAGACACTTGTGATGCGACCGGCACGACAGTATTCCGGAGCACGCAAGGCGGCCATGTTGATGGTGCTGCTGGGTGAAGAGACCAGTTCCAACCTCTTACGCCACCTTGGCGAGGATGAGGTGCAGTTGATCTCCAAGGAGATCGCACGTCACACGACGGTCAGCAATGACGATGCTGAGAGCATTCTGGAAGAGTTCTACCAAATGATGGTCGCGCGCAGCTATGTCGTCAAAGGTGGCATGGACTATGCGAAGCGTCTGCTGGTGAATACCTTTGGCGACGAGCCCGCGCTTCGCATGCTCGACCGCCTGGTGAAAGCGATTGGCAAAGACAACGCCAACTTCGACACCTTACGTAAGGCCGACCCACAACAGCTCGCAAAGTTCATCCAAAACGAGCACCCGCAGACGATTGCGCTCATCCTTTCCCACCTCAACTCGCACCAGGCAGCCGCAATGCTTATTGCGCTGCCGCCGGAGCTACACGCGGAAGTGGTCCAGCGCATGGCAAACCTCGACCAGATCTCTCCAGAAATCGTAAGTCGCATTGCCGCCATCATTGGACAAAAGATCCAGGAGCTCGGTGAGTATAGCCGAGAATCCTACGGTGGTGTGCGGGCAGTTGCCGAACTGTTCAATCGCCTGGATGCGGTGACCACGAAGGGTATTCTGGAAACGATCGAGACCAACGACGAGACATTAGGCAAGAGCATCCGTCACCTAATGTTTGTCTTTGAGGACATCCTGAAGCTCGACGAGCAGGCCATCCGCGAATTGCTTTTGCGCGTAGATCGCAAGCTGCTAACCGTCGCACTCAAGGGAACCAGCGAGCAACTGCGACAGCACTTTATCAAGGTAATGTCGCAGCGAGCTGCCGAGATGCTGCGAGAAGACATGGATGCCCTTGGGCCGGTGAAGATCCGGGAGGTCGACGAAAGCCAACAGCAGATCATTGCGGTGGTCCGTCAGCTGGAATCCGAGAACATCATCACGCTGGGCAGCGGAGGCAACGACGAGTATGTCAACTAAGCTGCTTCGAGGCCAAGTTCGCCTTGAACCATTCGCCTGGCAGAGCACACAAGCGGGAGTCCACGTCCAACGGAATCAGGACGCCGCGGATCTTCCCGCGGAGAGATCCGACACTGTTCCGCAGTCGTTAAAGAACGAGTTACTGGAACAACAGCTGGCGGGCCTGCAAGCGGAATTGGCGCGGCTTCGCGCGGAAGCCGAAACAAAACAGCGGGACAGCTACCAGAGTGGCGTCGCAGCAGGAAGAGAGGCCGCGAATGCCGAGTTGCAGCGTGAACAAGAGTCTTTGGGGAAACGACTCGGCGAGGCACTTGCCGAGTCCGCCCGGGCTCGGCAAAACCTTCTTCGCGATACGGATCGTGATCTGGTGCGGTTGGCATTGGCGATAGCCGAGAAGGTCCTGAACCGACAGTTGCAGATGGACGTAGACGCACTTGCCGGCATTGCTCGATCAGCGCTCGAACGGGTGGCAGGCAAGGATGTGCAGATGGTGCGTATGCATCCGGAGGACGAGGCCGTGATTCGGCGTGAGTTGGCGTCCATCGCAGGAAGTGGCATGCAACTACGCCCCGACAGTCGTCTGCCACGGGGCTCACTGATTTTTGAAACCAATCTGGGCAGTCTGGATTGTTCCATCAACACTCAACTGGAAGAAATTGAACGAGGACTAAGCGACCGGCTCCATCGGAGCCATTCATGAACACTACCAACTGCTTCCGTGATCCGGCTACCCATCGATTTCTTGCCACCCGGAACTTTAGTCGCTGGACAGGGAAAGTGACACAGGCCGTGGGGCTACTGATTGAGTCAGTTGGTCCAGCAGCAGCGCTCGGCGACTTCTGCGAGGTGCGCACGGCGGACGGGCGATCTGTGCGCACACAAGTTGTAGGCTTCCGCGATCAACGCGTTCTTTCCATACCGTTAGAAGATACCGATGGCATTCACTTGGGCGACACCATCGTTGCCCGCGCTGAAGCTGCACGGGTGGAGGTTGGTCCCGGGCTGCTCGGTCGTGTCCTGGATGGCTTTGGCGAGCCGATGGATGGCGGACCAGCGATTGGGGCAGCGGATAGCTACGAACTCTACCGGTCTCCGGAGAATCCTCTGTCGCGGGAGACGATCCGCAAGCCCCTCCCCACCGGCATTCGTGTCATAGACAGTCTACTTCCTTGCGGGGTGGGACAACGCATCGGTATCTTTGGCGGCTCCGGTGTTGGCAAAAGCACTCTGCTAGGAGCAATGTCGCGCCACAACGCGGCGGATGTATCCGTAATCGCGCTGATTGGAGAACGCAATCGCGAAGTGCGCGAGTTTATCGAGCACGACCTTGGTCCGGACGGGCTAAAGCGCAGTGTTGTCATCGTGGCGACATCGGACCGTCCAGCGCCCTTGCGTGTCCGCGCCTGTTTTCTTGCAATGGCGGTGTCTGAGTATTTCCGCGACCAGGGAAAGAATGTGCTCCTGGTCATGGATTCCGTGACACGCCTGGCAATGGCGCAACGGGAGATTGGCCTGGCTGCCGGTGAGCCACCCAGCCAGAAGGGATATACACCGTCCGTATTCAGCTTGCTCCCCAAGGTTTTCGAGCGTGCGGGAAACTTCGCGCGCGGCTCCATTACCGGCTTCTTTACGGTGCTCGTTGAGGGTGATGATTTCAACGAACCCATTGCAGATGCCGTACGCGCCATTCTGGACGGGCATATTGTTCTCTCTCGGGACTTGGGATCAGCTGGACACTACCCCGCCGTAGATGTTCTACGTTCGGTCAGCCGTCTTTCCACAAAGATCAGTGCCCGTGATCATCTGGAATCCGCACGTCGTCTTCGCGACGCCATGGCAAAGGTAGATCAAGCCCAAGACTTGATTAACTTAGGAGCCTATGTCAAGGGCACTAATCCCCAGTTGGACACAGCCATTGCGCTCCGCGGGGAGATCGAACAATTTCTTCGTCAGGAACCGGATAGACGCGCTGATCGCGAAGAGTCTCTGGCCGGACTATCTAGGCTCGCCATGCTTCTAGACAAGTCGTGATCGCGATGAAGCAATCACGCCCATTGCGATGGCATTCGTGCCTTCATGTGGACGAGCCGAACGGTGTACCTGTATCAACAACACTCGCTGCGACCGCACATCGAGTTGTCCGGACTCCGGCACGCGCCGCAAGGTCGGGGTCAATTCTGAAATTTCGGATAGTTATCCGAGGCTCTGTGACAAGCTGGCAGGTTTTGCGATCACCCGTGCGCAGCGTGAGCACATCAGAACGACTAAGGAGCGTCGACAATGAAAGCTTTTCAATTTCCGCTGGAGAAAGTTCTACAGTTTCGACAAAAGCAGTGGGAGTCTGCGACGGCGGCTCTGGCTGATATACAGAGGCGCCATCACCTCGCAGACCTTGAACGGCAGAAGGCAGCAGATGGGCTACGCATAGCCTCCGAACGCCTCCTCTCCTGCTCTACCCTAGTGGCTGCGGACGTGCAGGTATATGCAATGACAAAGGATTCTGGAGAACGATCCTTGGAAGAGCTAGATCGACGATTGGCGGAACTAGAGACACAACTCACAACCCAGAGACAGTGTTGTTTGGAGGCGAAACGGAACTTTGAACTTCTGGAGAGGCTAAGGCAGTCTCGCCGTGCAGTGTGGTTAAAGGAGTTGGATCGAGAGGAGGAAGCGCTGGGAACGGAGGCGTTCTTAGCCCGCCGCGCCCAGCGCCGTATTCCGGCTATTGTCCCGATGCCGACGGGACCGACTCTTCCTGAGCCAGCGTCTGTATTCCCTGCAGATAGGATGCCAGACGAAGCACCGCTGTCTTCAGCTCAACTACATGCTCTTGCGCAAGCTTTGGCTGCCCCTGTTCCAGACTTTCACGAATCCCGGGAAGAGTCTTCACTCCATATCCCGTAAACAGCCCAGGCGCGTAGACTTGGTGCCGATACCACGGACGGCTGGGTAAGCCTTTCGCCAGGGCAAGTTGCCGTTCCGCGCCAATGAGGCGGCTGTTGATGGCGCGTAGCAAGGTGGAGTTGCCAGGGGCGCTGTCCCGGTTCGCCGTGACCCAAGCGTTCCAACTCTGCCCCTGCTTGGCAAGCGTGGCCACGGCGCTCGCGAGTTCTTCCGTATTCAGCTTCTGACCCATGTTGGCGGCCAGCTTGTCTACATCCTCGCGATAGTCTTCGATGGTCTCGGCCAGTTCCTGGAAGTCGTAAGGCAACAATGGAGCATTCGCGAGGCGAAGAATGGCAGTCAACGTGACATCGCTCAACGCCTTCCCGTAGAGATGGCCCGGATCGCAGTATTTTTCGTACCAAGTGATCGTGTCGTACACGGAGTGATAGACCCCACCACCCGGGCAGCCACCGCCAAAGCCGAGGTTAAGAGAAGGCATGGTGATGTGGTGCAGGAACGGCGCGTAATCGGAACCTGAACCAGCAGCTTCCACGGGGAAAGGCTTATCTTCGCCGTCCATGCCTCGCTGCAGGCGCATGCGCGCTTCCAACACACTCTCTTTGGAGACCGGGTCTTCCACTTCGGCAATCAGTTCCCGCAGGAAGGGAGCCAAGTGATGCGATCCACCCGCTCGCAATTGCCCTCGCCCGTTGGAATCGGAGTTAAAGTACGCGACCAGCTTGTTCTGCAGTTCTTTCGCATGCAGCTCCACCCACTCGGTGGAACCAATAATGCCAAACTCCTCGCCATCCCAAAGGCACAGCTTGATAGTGCGCGATGGCTGCCACCCCCCTTTGCGGAGCGCACCCAACACACGCGCGGTCTCCAACACAGCGGACGCCCCACTCACGGGATCGTTTGCGCCGTTCACCCAGGCGTCATGGTGGTTGCCATACACCACCCACTCATTAGGAAAGTCCTTTCCCTTGATGGTGGCAACGACGTTGTAGATCTTGCGCAGCTCAAAGGAGTTGTTCACCTGCAGCCGAGCCTTAGCCTTGCCATCGCCGATGCGGTAGGTGATGGACAGTCCGCCGCGCCAGGACTCAGGAACATCCTGCCCACCAATGTGTTCCAGTAGCGGCTGCGCATCGCTGTGCGAAATGGGTAGCACTGGAATCTTGAGGATCGTGGGGGCTTCACTCACAGACAGGCGTTTCGCCCCAACTACGCTGGGCTCGAACGGCGTGGTGGGATCTCCCGGATAAATCGGCATATCCATCACGCTGCCGCGCTGCACGCCCTGCGGAGGCCGATAGGGACCTTCCGGATACACGGCGCCTTTCCCATATCCGTCGTCCTTCGGATCGGAGTAGATGATGCAACCAACGGCGCCGCGTTCCTGCGCCAGCTTGGGTTTGATGCCGCGCCAACTGCGCCCATAGCGGGCAACGACGATCTTTCCCTTCACCGAGACGCCCATCTTCTCCAACGCTTCGTAGTCTTCCGGCGTTCCATAGTTGACGTACACCAACGGAGCCGTCACGTCCCCCGTGCCAGCATAGGCATTGAAGGTTGGCAGTTGATTGCTGTCGCTGGAATCTCTATCTTGATCGATAGGCGGCTCGACTAGTGTTGCCCGAAAGGCCTCCGGCTGCACTAGTTCCAAACGGCGTTCCTTGGGGTAAGGAAGCAGAACCTCGAACACTTCAAATTCAGCATCCAGCCCCCAACTCTTCATCGAGTGCAGAATGTAGTCGGCAACTTTCTTCGAGTTGGGCGTACCGGCATGGTGCGGTTCGCCCGCCATCACATGCATATACTTGCCCACGTTCTCTGCTCGTGTCAGGCTGCGCGCCTTGGCCTCCAGAGCTTGTTGGGGCTGCACTCGACTCTGTGGGTAACCCAAAATGGAGTTACTGGGCATCTGGGCAGGCTTTGCGGCAGACTGCTTGCCGGGAGGCGCTACCTGACAATACAGGGAGCAGGCAACAGCCACCACGATACACGTGATTGACAAAGATCGGGACATCGACGGATCTCCGAAACAGGAAGGTTTGTGCGATCAATCGGGGATTGCTGTTGTTAGGATACCAACGCACAGACGATAACCACCGTTCCCCTTGAGGCTATCGTTGGCGCTACAGCGAAGCGCATACAATGGAAGAACTTTCCTGAGAGGTCAGATAACGACGATGCATCGCCGCCAGTTTCTTTCCGCAGCAGCCACAACCGGTATCATGCAGGGGTCTGTCTACAGCCTGTCCGCGCAAACCGTTGCCGACAAGCCCGTTCGCGTCGGATTGGATCTGTTTAGCGTTCGCGATCAGGGTTGGACTGCGTTTCAGATGCTGGACTACGCGGCGAAGCACAAGCTAAAGTACGCACAGTTTTCGGTTACCCGCTTCTACGGCCCCCAGGATCATGCCCACCTGCAGAAGGTGAGGGCACACGCGGACAAGCTGGGGATTCATCTGGAAACAGGCATGGATTCCATTTGCCCCACCTCGAGCAGATTTGCAAAGGACCTCGGCACCGCAGAGGAACAATTGCTGCGCCAGTTGGAAACCGCGAAGATCGTCGGATCACCGATTGTGCGTTGCTATTTGGGAAGTATGGCCGACCGTCGCACGGAGCTTTCCTTTGAGCAACACATCGAGAGCATGTTGGGTGTGCTGCGTAGTGTCCGCAGCCAGTTCGTCGACAACGGCGTAAAGATTGCGATTGAAAACCACGCCGGAGACTTTCGCACGCATCGCCTGCGCACGGTGATTGAGGAAGCTGGCCCAGATTGGGTGGGTGTTACCTTTGATTCCGGCAATCCCTGCTGGACCATGCAGGACCCGGTGAGCGCGCTCGAAAATGTTCTTCCCTATATTGTGACCGCACATCTTCGTGATTCCTACACGTGGCTGGAATCTGAGGGTCTCGGCGTACAGTGGGTTCGGTTCGGCGAAGGTAACGTGCGTATTGATGACGTGGTGCGTCGTCTGCATGAAGCAAAGCCGGACGTCGTTCTGAACCTGGAGACAATCTGTATCGGCAACCGTAGTTTCGCCGTAAAGACACAGGAATTCTGGCAAGGCTACGAAGACATCTCCGCGAAAGAACTCATGGGGCTCTACACCCTTGCCGAGATGGGAAAACCGCTGCCAAATTCTCCCAAAAGAACAGCGGAGAATGCCGCTGCGGTACAAAGGGAAGATTCTGATGTCTCCATCGCGGGATTGCGCCGGATCATCACAAAACTGGGCTACCGCGAAGCCTGACAGAGCAAGTGTCGTCGGTCAGACCCACACGCGCCCAGGCACTATTCTCCCGGAACCAGGCGTAGGTGCTGGAAAGCCCTTCAAGCAGAGGAATTTTGGGGCGCCACCCGAGCGACGAAAGGGCCGTCGTATCCAGCAGCTTCCGTGGTGTTCCATCGGGCTTGCTATTGTCCCAAAGCACGCCGCCCCGATAGTGCGTGATATCACGGATCATCTCTGCGATTTCCGCGATGCGATGATCGATTCCCCAACCGACATTCAAAGGAATGCCGCCGTCGTAGTGCCGCAGGGCAAACAGGCACGCGTCGGCGAGATCATCCACGTGCAGAAACTCTCGCCTAGGATTTCCTGTACCCCACACCGTGACATGCGGCCGTTGCGCCTGCCCGGCCTCATGGAAACGCCGGATCAAACCGGGAATCACATGGGAATGCTGCGGATGAAAGTTATCTCCCGGTCCATAGAGGTTAGTAGGCATCAGCGCGATGGCAGAAAACCCGTACTGACGACGGTAGGCCTGACAAAGCATGATGCCCGCAATCTTCGCGATAGCGTAGGCTTCGTTGGTCGGCTCCAGATGTCCACTCAGCAAAGCCGACTCGGGAATCGGTTGCTGTGCGAGTTTGGGGTAAATACAGGAAGAGCCCAAGAACAATAGCTTCTTCGTTCCCCATTGCCAGCTCGCATGGATCACATGTGTGGCGATCAACAAGTTGTCTCGCGCAAAGTCCGCGGGGAAGTCTCGGTTCGCTAAAATACCCCCCACTTTCGCAGCCGCCAACAGAACATAATCCGGACGATGCTCCGCAAAGTAGGCATTCACCGCAGACGCGTCCGTAAAATCCAGCTGCTCACGCGCCGGAGCCAGAATATTGGTAAACCCATCCCGTTGAAGGCGACGAACCAACGCTGATCCAACCAGGCCCCGAGCACCTGCCACAAAGATCTTCGCATCCCGCGACAGTGGGTGATTGATGGACTCCCGGCGCAGTGTTAACTCGACAGGCGAGATCAGCCCGTCGACGTAATGCGCCCGATTCTCGGGACAAAGGCCCTTCGCTGGTTCGGGCGTCGCGGAGAGGTTACGGACCACCCTCAGTCTCCTGCCAACTGTGTGCGCAGCAATGGTTCAGAAAACGTGGCGGATCTGCGACTGCCCGCTGCGGCTTCGCCACGCTCTATGCCGAAAGCGGCATGCCCTCCCGGGTTGGGCGCCGTAAATCCCCCCGAGTTGGCGTGGTCCATCGTTTCGGCAACAATCCGCTCTCTCCGCGCTAGAGCCCAGTCGTGCTCCGCCATCATGCGCACCAGATCATGAAAATCCGTCGTGGGCGCCCAACCCAGCTCACGACGCGCCTTCGTCGCGTCGCCACAGAGGTGGTCCACCTCCGCAGGCCGATAGTATCTGGAGTCCACTTCCACATGATCCTGATAGTTGAGCCCCAGGTGCGTAAAGGTTCTCTCCAGGAACTCTCGTACGGAATAGGCTTTGCCCGTGGCAACCACATAGTCCGCAGCTTTTTCCTGCTGAAGCATGCGCCACATGGCGTCCACATAGTCCCCCGCGAATCCCCAATCTCGGCGTGCATCGAGATTGCCCAGATACAGCTTCGACTGCAGCCCTTCACGAATGCGTCCGGCCGCCCGTGTAATCTTTCGCGTCACGAAGGTCTCCCCACGACGCGGAGATTCGTGATTGAACAAGATGCCATTCGCTACGAACACCCCATAGGCTTCGCGATAGTTTACGGCGATCCAGTGCGCAGCCGCTTTTGCTACCGCGTAGGGGCTGCGTGGGTGGAAGGGCGTGATTTCCGATTGTGGCGGCTCTGCGGAACCAAACATTTCTGAAGATCCGGCCTGATAGACACGAATCTGCGATCCTGTCCGTTGCTGCATATCGCGCACGGCTTCCAGCAGTCGTATGGTGCCAGCGGCAACTACCTCCGCTGTGTACTCCGGCTGCGCGAACGATATCTTCACGTGGGATTGTGCACCCAGGTTGTACACTTCGCACGGACGTGTAGCCTCCAGCACGGCACGAATTCCGGAAGAATCGGTAAGATCTCCGTAGTGCAGAAAAAGTCGCGCGTCCCTTTCGTGCGGGTCTTCATAGAGGTGATTCAAACGTTCCGTGTTGAAGCTGGAAGATCGTCGAATGATTCCGTGAACTTCGTAGCCCTTGCCCAGCAGGAGCTCTGCGAGATAACTACCATCTTGCCCCGTAATCCCCGTAATCAGAGCGCGCTTCTCTGGCCTAGGGCCCCTGTCCATTCCCTGTTGGCTAGGCGCTTCCTGCTCCATGGGTCGGGTGGTAGCGCCGCGCAGGGCCAGAAGAGAGTCCGATCCTGGCTGGGGAGGAGCACTGCGGCTTTCTGTGGACTCGTCATTGTCGCTGGCCGCACCAACATCCCTGGCCGCACCAATATCACGAGTAACACCATGGAAGAGTTTGGGGTCTTGCTGGTCCACGAACGGTCTATCGACCCATAGCGATTTTTGCTTTATGGGGAACTGAAGAATTCTGGATTGATTGTGTCGATTTACCAAAGGAATCCCCGAATTGTCTCCCTACGCACGGGCAAGGTCGCGGGCAGGCAAACGGGTGTTTGGATTCAGGACGTGTTGGTCCGCTACGATGGTTACCGTAAAGTGACGCTTTATGCATTTTCCCGGCGTCGCAATGCGGAGGTGCTTACTATGTGGCGGTCGATTTGGTTTCGAATGGCGGTGTTGTGCGGCGTCGTCTGGTTGGCGCTGGCGTTTGCGGGGCCAGCCCCTGTCAACCCGGATCTGCTGCGGGATCGCTGGAGTGCCCGATGGATTGCACACCCGCATCACGCGGATCCCACCAGTCAGGACTACCGTTCCCCCTTTGCCGCTGGGGTCTATCACTTCCGTCGCAGTTTTGAAATTGCGGCAAAGCCCGCACAGTTCGTTGTGCATGTCACGGCAGATCAGCGCTACCAGCTCTTCGTGAATGGCAAGCCGATCGTCTGGGGGCCTGCCCGTGCAGATCTGAAGCATTGGCGCTATGAAAGCATTGATCTTGCTCCGCACCTGCGTGCCGGACGCAACGTCATCGCTGCCGTCGTTTGGAACTTTGCGGAATCTGCTCCTGTTGCGCAGACCACGTTCCGCACCGGCTTTCTTCTGCAGGGCGACACCGCAGCGGAACGCATCGTCGACACCGACAAGCAGTGGAAGGTCTGGTACAACCCCTCCATCCAAACTATCCCGGTACAGATGGGCAAGGATGTGCTGGGCTATTGGGCCGCTGGTTCCGGCGAGCGCGTTGATGGGCAACGTTACCCTTGGGGTTGGGAAACCAGCGCCTTTGACGATTCCGGCTGGAGCGCCCCCCAAGTGCTTAGCCCCGGCAGCCCCCGGGACTCCCGGGATGCTCCAAATCCGTGGATGCTTGTGCCGCGCGACATCCCTCTGATGGAAGAACGCCCCATCCGTATTCCCCATCTGCGCAGCGTGGAGGGCCCCCAGCCTCCGGGCAGTTTCCCGCTACGCCCCATCCCCCACCAGATTGCCGCCCGCCGCAAGACGCGCCTCATTCTCGACCAGGGTGAGTTGACTACTGGATATCCCGAACTCCTCATCACCGGCGGAAAGGGTACACGAGTGCGGCTACGTTACGCAGAGGGTCTTTACGAAAAGTCCACCGGCGGCGAACGCCAGAAGGGAGATCGAGACACCATCGAGGGTAAAGATTTCGTCGGCTATTACGACGAGTTCATTCTGGATGGTCAGCCGAACCGCCTCTACCGACCGCTGTGGTGGCGTACCTGGAGATATATCGAACTCAGCATCGAGACCGCCAAAACCGGGGCAACGCTTGAGGACATCCGCGCCACTTACGTTGGCTATCCCTTCCAAAACCGCAGCACGCTGCGTACCAGCAACGCGACCGTGAATGAGGAGCTGCAAAAGATGATGGAGGTGGGCTGGCGAACGGCGCGGCTCTGCGCCCACGAAACCTATATGGACTGCCCCTATTACGAGCAATTGCAGTACGCCGGTGATACGCGCATCCAGGCGATGATCTCCTATTATGGCTCTGCGGATGGTCGCTTGGCACGTCAGGCCATTGACCGCCTGGATGCCACACGCACGCCTGAAGGGCTTACCTACAGCCGTGCGCCCTCGCAGTTGCAACAATACATTCCGCCCTTCAGCCTATGGTGGATTGGCATGTTGCACGATTACTGGATGCACGTCGACGATCCGACCTTTGTTCAGCAGCAACTGAAGGGCATGCGCGCCATCCTGGCATTCTTCCACGAACGTCAGGCGCCGGACGGTTCACTCGGTAGGCTACCGTGGTGGAACTTCGTCGATTGGGCCTGGAAGAATGGAACGCCTCCGGGCTCGGAAAGCGGAGACTCTGCCGCCATGGACCTACAACTATTGCTGGCCTACGATTGGGCGGCTGACCTGGAAGCCGGTCTGGGTTCCCCCACCTTCGCCGCTATGTATCGCGAAGAGGCAAGACGCCTGCGATCCGGCATTCGCGCACGCTACTGGGATGGGTCTCGAACCCTGGTGGCTGATACCTCGGGAAAAGATTCCTTCAGCCAACAAGTGAATGCGCTGGCGATTCTTGCGAACATCACCACAGGAGACGAAGCTCGCACCGTGTTTGACAAGCAGTGGAACGACGCGTCCATCGTGAAATCCACGGTCTATTTCCGCTACTACACGCATCTGGCCGCACGGCAGGTCGGGCTCGGAGATCGCTATCTCAGCTTCCTCGATCTCTGGCGGAACATGCTGAAGACCGGCTTGACCACATGGGCAGAAATGCCGGAGCCCACACGTTCCGATTGTCATGCCTGGGGTTCCAGCCCCAACGTGGAACTATTCCGCACCATGCTGGGCGTCTCCTCCGCCGCGCCCGGCTTCGCGAGAGTTCGGGTAGCACCGCACTTGGGGGACCTCCCTGATCTGGAAGGAACCATGCCCCATCCCAAAGGGGAGATTCACGTGAAACTCAGAAAGGTAGGAGACGGCCTACAGGCGACTGTTGATCTGCCCGAAGAAGTCAGCGGAGATTTGGTGTGGAGAGGAAAAACGCAGACCTTGCAGGCAGGCAAAAACGAATTGCAGATACCCTGACGGGACGTTTGTCCAAGGGAAGCTCTCCACGTGCAAGGTCGGCGTGGAGAGCTTTAACTCTCGTGATAGAACCACTGCGGCATGTAGCCGTTCACCAAGCCCACAGCCGACATCATCAACGCAAAGCTTACGTAGGGGTCGACGGAGCGAAAGGTAGTGGGGCTCCCCAGCGCCAGTGCAGAACAGATTACGACCGCGGCGATAACGACACTTCGCAGAACCGCTTTGGAAAGCAGACCATCCATTACCTCATCCCGCAAGCGTCCGATATTCTGGCTTTGTGAAAGACGCCGCCCCAACCCGCCGATCAGAGCGGAGATGATGCAGAGAATCCCCACGTTGCTATACGTATAGCTGGCCGCAATCACCAAGCTGTTCCAGATGAGTTCAACGGTACCGATCCCCGGTTGTTGAATCGCGTTCAAATAGCGCCACGCGCCCACCCGGCATCCCACAGAATACAATCCCAGCCAACACAAGAAGCCAAGGGCCAGAAGAGCAAAGCGCTTGGCCTTCGCGCTACGGTCTACATCAACCAAAACCGGAGCGGGAATGGCATCCGCACGCAGACGGTCTACGGATTGAAGCAAAAGCGCGGATACGCCCAGAATGGAGAACCCCGCGGCAATGCGTGCGAAGGGAGTTCCGGCCTGCATCAGCCAAGCAACCAGAAAAATATCGATAAGACAGTAGAGGATAGCTAACGACTGCATGAATGCGCGGTCTTTCGCGTCAACTTGATGGCGAATCTCTACGGACATACAGGGTCAGCCGTCCTACGCGCAGCATTGGGCGAAGGCGGATACACTCTCAGCTACGACACCGACAAACAGGCGCCTTACGGAAACTGCGAGGTTCCGAATCAATGAATGCACAATCGATGAATACACAGAGGCCAGGGCGACCTTATCGGCGCCCTGGCCCTGCGAACGACTATCTTATGCTACACCGGCATCTTTTGCCACGCCGGGAGAAGTGGAAACCAACCTCACAAGACAAGGCTATCCCATCACTTCGGCGATTGCCGTTTTGAACTTGTTCATTTCTTCCTGCGTCCCGATGGAAACGCGAACCTTCGTCGGCCATACGGGCCAGGTGCGTCCGATCATCACACCCTTGGCGAGCAGCGCATCGAACACTTCGCGGCCCGGGCGGTTCACTTCCAGCATGAACTTGCAGCTTTCGGAGGGCACATACTTGTAGCCCTTCTTATCCATGAACTCGAAAACGTTCTCGCGGATGTCTTTGTTGATCTTGCGGCGAGAGGGAACCAATTCCGTTTCCCGCAAACTGGCCAACGCGGCTGCCGTACCCGTCACCGGAAGCATCCCGGCACCGAAATTATTCAGTTTCTCCAAAAGGTCTGGCCGCGCAATGGCAAGCCCGGCGCGGATGCCAGCCATGCCGTACAGCTTGGAAAAGGTACGCAGTACGATGACATCCTTATCCTGGGCCACCAGGTCCGTACCCGGCGTATCCGTCGAAAAGTGAATGTAGGCTTCGTCCAGCAGCAGAATGCTGCCTTTGGGTTTATTGGCGATCACCCATTCGATGTCTTCCCGCGACGTCATGGTGCCCGTCGGATTGTTGGGATTGCAGATGTAGATGACGCCCGCGTTGGGATCTGCCGCCACCATGGCTTTCACGTCATGGGCAAAGTCTGGCCGCAACGGAATCCGATGCACCTTGGCGCCAATGAACTGCGCGGCGCGGGCGCCGGCTTCGTAGCCAGGATCACCCATCACAAAACTCTTGGTCGGCGAGGTGAAGGCCACCGTCGCACGATATAGTGGGTCGCTGGAACCCGCATAGGGGGTGATGTAGTTCGGCTTCACGCCGTCTACCCCGGCTGCGGTCTGGATGTACCCGCGGGAGTCCGCCGCTCCGTACCGGCCTCCATTCTTGGCCACGGTGTAGATGGCCTCCAGCGCCTTTTCCGAAGGACCGAGCGGATTCTCGTTCGAGCTGATGCGGATGGTTCCCGCTGGCGGCTCCACGCGCGCGGCCCGCTGTGCCAACGCAAATTCGTTATAGAAAGGCAGTGCAGCGCCTGCCGTCAACAAAGAAGCCACGCGTCCAAAGCCGCGACGCGAAAATCCCCGCGCAGCCAATTGCTCGCGCACGATTTCCTTCTGGAAAGTCGAATTCATGGATGCCCCCGAACATGATTCTGTTGTGTGATGCGGATGCTCATGGATGAGCAGAATTTCGCTCGGGACAGAGAGCAGAGGAGGGTACAGGCCTAATCGATACTCTAAACCGCGCTTTCAGGGACACCTAATAATTTCTATTAATCGACTTCATCACCAAATCGAATGCCGGATACTACCGCGATTACACCCGCCTTTAGCGCCCACCGGGTCTCCAAACAGATACCCGACTTGCGGCGCTGCTTGGAAACCTGAGATTCTTCCAGGGAATGCGTAATAAACAGATCGCCATGCGCGAATCCATCATTCGGCAGATGACCATTCTCGCCAGGGAGAATGGCGCGGTCAATCTGGCCCAGGGATTCTCAGACGAAGATGCTGCCCCCGTCATCAAGCAGCTGGCCATGGACGCCATGGCGCAGGAAGTGCACCAGTATACAGACGTGAAGGGGGCACCCTATTTCCGCAAGGCCATTGCGGAAAAGTTGAAGCGGTATAACGGCATCGACGCCGACCCCGACAAGCACATCGTCGTCACTTGCGGTGCTACCGAAGGCATGATGATTGCCTTCGAAACATTGCTCGAAGCAGGCGACACCGTGCTGACCTTCGCGCCCATGTACGAAAACTATGTGCTGCAATCCGTGGCCACACAGTTGAACGTGAAGTCCATCGAACTCGAAGAACCCGCATTTCAGTTCACCATGGAGACCCTGGAAGCGGCCCGCGACGAACGCACCCAGGCCATTCTGCTCTCGAACCCCTGGAACCCCTTAGGGAAGGTTTTCACGAGAAAGGAACTGGAAACCATTCTCGCCTTCGCCCAAAAACATGATCTGTTTATCTTTAGCGACGAGACTTACGAATACATATTGGCTCCTGGCCACGAACACATCAGCATTGGGTCCCTTCCGGGCGCGGCTGAGCGAACCGTCACCATCATTTCCTGCGGCAAGACGTACTCGGTTACCGGCTGGCGCGTGGCTTATTTGGTGGCGCCAGAACAATTCGCCGCGCGGCTGAATGTGATGCACGACTTTCATACCGTCACGGCGCCGCATCCTTTCCAGATAGCCGTGGCCAACGCCACCAGGTTGCCGGATTCCTACTACCATGAGCTTTCCGCCGAATACTGGGAACGCAAACAGATTCTGTGCGCCGCCCTGGAACGCGCAGGCTTCGAGTGGTACGAACCCGGTGGCGCTTACTTCCTGTGGTGTACCTACGACAAGATCAGCAGCCTGAACGATATGGATTTTGGCCGAAAACTATTGCTGGAAGGCGGCGTGGCTGGCGTGCCGGGGTCGGTCTTCTACGAACCCGGTAAAGATCGCTACAGCATCCGCTTCACTTATTCAAAATCTCGCAAGACGATTGAAGCTGCGGCTGAACGCCTGGCCGCTATCAATTGGAAGGCTTAAGGGCCGCCGTACGGCCTCCCAGATAACAACGCATAAATGGAAACGCGGTTGCAGTCCGGGCGCCCGGACTGCAACCGCGTTTCCTTATTGCTCGTCTGTCTGCCGTGTTCTATTTCGCTTCCACGATAACGGTCACGCGAGACCGGACCTCTATGTTGCCGGGCTCGACCGGAGTGGCATAGTTGGCCGAATCTGCCATTGCGCCCCGCGCCATCATCATCTGAGGCATCACGGTTGGGGCATCGCCGTCGGAAACTGCGACCACACGGCTCACCTGCATCCCAAGCGCTTTGGCCATGGCTGTTGCCTTCTCACGGGCCAACTTTGTGGCCAATACCAGCGCGTCGGTCTTGGCGGACTCTTCGTCCTTTACCGAAAACTGCAAAGACCCGATGCTGTTTGCGCCAGCCTGCGTAGCAGCATCAATCACCTTGCCCACGATCGCGAGATCATTCACCGTAACTTCCACGCTATTGCGGGCGACATAGTGGCTGATCCGCGGTTTGGCTTTCTCTCCGGTTTGATACTGCGGATTGATCCAATAGCCACTGGTTTTGTACTCGCCGCTGTTACCCAGACCCTTCTTGATAGCGGCAATGAGCTTTTCCGTCTCCTGCGCATTCTTCGCTGCTGCATCCTGGGACGTAGGCGCTTCTGTAACAACGGCGATACTCAGCCGCGCCTGATCTGGCTTCACATTGACCACGGATTCCGCCGAGGCAGAAATTCGAGTTCCGGCGAGCGTCGGTTCTGCCGTCTGCGCCCCAACCAGCAATGAAGCCATCAGCAGTGCTCCTCCGATCCACATAGACCGCATTATCATTTGCATCTGTGCACCCTCCTTACAGAGTCCCAGAAGCCAAGACGTGCAAAATGGACAAACTGTTTCTTTGAACGCGTTACGCAGGCCGGATTAGGCAGATACTACCCGATGAGGCGCTTTCTGTGAGGGCCTTCGTAGCGCCCTCCATTTCTTAACAAGGTAGCGATTCCAGTACATGATGAAGCCGGTGATGGTCAGCAGAGGCAAGGCCAACCCCACTGTGAACCAGATCCATTTCACGACTGGCCCCCAGGACGTGCCGAAATGCAGAGGGATGATGAGCCAGAACAGCCAGTCGCCGAGGGTTTGATTCTGCCCGCGATTCCAGGTGTAGAGATGCTCGCCGTTGTTTTGGTCGAAGTAGATGAAGTCCGTGGTGGCATAGTCGCCCATCCGTCCCCGCGCCATATACACAGTGAAAATGGGCTTCTTGCCACCGCCGTAAAAGTAGCCCTCCAGGTAGCCCTCTGGCGACAAGGCTTGGGCCTTGTGCAATACGGCATTCACATCCAACGGCTGCTTTTCCACCGCAGGTCGTTGCCCGATCCGGCGCATCTCCTCTGCCGGATACTTCGCCGTAACGATGGGAGAGATCTTCTGGATTGGAACCTCAAACAGCTTCGGCCAAGTGAAATACATGCCGGTTAGCGCCCAAGTGAGCGTGAAGAGAATGCTCCAAAAACCTGCGACATTATGCAGATCCCAATTGATGCGTTTCCAGCTCTTGCTGAAGTCCAGCAAAAAGCCACGGGTCCAGGATTTGATGCCTGGCCACCACAGCACGAGGCCTGTAATGAGCAGAGCCAACAGAATTGCGGAGCCTATTCCATTCCATAGGCGACCCGTTCTACCCGCAAGCAGGTTGAAATGGAACTCTTCCATCCAGTTGACCCAGGATTCCTCCCGGTTTGCGGTCCCAACCACTTCGCCCGTGTGGGGATGGGCGTAAACGGCTAGCTGCTCACGGGGAGCACCACGGCGAGGGGGGCCACCGCCCGGCCTTTCCTTAATCGGCTCGCGGATTGTAATGAGATACAGAGGGTTTGCTTCGCTGGGACAGGCCGTAAGAAATGCCTCTTTGCCCGGATGGGCTGCTTCGACATTCTTTACCACCCGTTCCAAGGACTCCGGCGTGCAAGCGCGAGTATCAACAGCGCCCACGTCCACGTTGGGTCGTGGGAACAGCTCTTCCTTAAACACCAGAATGGAGCCGCTGATGCCTATCGCAATCACGTAGAGTCCAACGATAATCCCAGCCCAAAGATGGATCTGGAAGAACGCCTTGCGCAGCCAGACCTGCTGCGGACGTTCGATGAACCTCCGCAGCATGCCAGATCTTTTCTCTTGCTTGCTGGCGCTCGCCTTTGTTTCCTGTGGGTTTGAAACAATCATAGTTGAGCCCTAAAACTGCAGTCGCAGCGCAAGCTGAATGGAACGCGGACCGCCTACCTGATAGAGAGGATTCAGCCCCCCGAGTTGACCGGCCTGCGTACCCGTTGCCCACCCAAAGGGGTTGGTCGCGGTGTTGGTTTGGATGTTGCTGGTGATCGATCCAAAATTGGCGTGGTTGAAGAGATTGAATGCCTCCGCACGGAAGGTCAATCTGGTGGTCTCACCGAGTGAGAAACTGCGCCGCACGGCGAGATCCGTCTGATGGCCGGCAAAGCCACGTGCGATGTTCCTACCAGCATTTCCGCTGACGCCTGCCGCCGGATTCTTGAACGCATTGATGTTGATGGCTCGTCCACCTGGAGCACCTGCCACCTCCACGTACAGAGGTTGCGTCGTATCCAGATCCGGGTAGCGAATATAGGCAATACCCGCTGCATTCGTGTCATTCGAGGCGATCACGTCCACTGGCAACGCAGATCGCGATGAGATTCGTGAATCAAGCCCCCAACCACCCAACAGAGCGCGGGCAAAGCCATTCTGGTAGGCGCTCGGTAGGTCATAAGCCAAAGCCGCTTGGAAGTTGTGACGAATGTCATAGCTGGAGCTGGCCCGCAGTGCATCACGGCTGGTGAAATTGCTGGTGGCATCGTCAATGGCGTGCGACCAGGTGTAGGATGCCAGCACCTGCAATCCCTTCGACATATGACGACGGAATTGCGTCTGCAACGCATGGTAGTTGGACGAGGCGCCGCTCACTGTGGCATAGAGGTACGCGGCTCCCACAGGGAAGTTTGGGTTGTTCAGGCGCTCCGGGAAGTATTGGCGCGCCAGCAACAATTGTTTTCCCTGCGAGCCCACATAGCCCACATTAAAGACGTTGTTGCTCCCCATCTGTTGTTCGATAGTGGCGTTCCACTGAAGGGCATAGGGCATCTTCAGGTTGGGATCGAAGGCAAACACATTTGCGTACGACGTGGAAGTCAGGATGGGCGAAGGCGCGGGAATGGCGTTGAGTTGCTCGGCGGTCAACGGGAAGGGCTGATTGTTTAGGTTCAGGGTTCCCGTGATGCCGGCGCCATACCAATAGCCTTCAGACGCTTGTGTGGTGCTGGTGTCATAGAACATGCCACCACCCACACGCAGTACGGTCTGGTAGTTCGCATGCTGCCTGAGGTTGTAAGCGATGCCGAGACGAGGTGCGAAGTGATTGTAACGGGTTTTCCAAAGTCGACTTCCCTGCGGCGCGAGTTTCGTGGTTGCCAAATCGTCGAGTTGGTCGACGGTTAAGGGCTGATTGCCGTTGGCATCCATTGGTGCGGGAGTCCATTCCCAACGGAGCCCAAGAGACAAACGCAGACGCGCACTCACCGCCCACTCATCCTGCAGAAATAACGAAAGGTTCTTGTACACGGGCGCCATCGAACCCGTGGAACGATAGGCCGTGTTCAACTGCGGCGTATTCGTCAGCAACTGCGCCTGTGTGTAATAGAAAGGCGTTTGGTAGAACTTGGCCAGCGAAGAATCCGTGCGAAGCAGACGCCAATCCACGCCAGCCTTCAGGGTGTGATTGCCCGTGATGAAGGTGAACGTGTCGATGAAGTTGAACTGGCGCTGGCGGTTGTTCTGCGGGTTTAGCCAGAAGCCGGGACGGGTGTTCACTCGGTAGCTGAACAAGGCCCAGTCGGTCTCAGACAGGCCATCAAAGTCACTAATGGCAAGGGGGGTGGCTCCGCCGAAGTCGTCGATACGCACCTTCGTCAATTGATCGTTCCAGGTGACATTGAAGCGTGCTTCGTTGGTAGCGAAGGGGCTAAGCACATTGGTGGCGCCAAGCGTGAGCGCCTTATTGTTGACGTTCGAGTCCGTTACCTGCGCCATATTGCTGGAGTAGCGTGAAGTGGCGCTCGATGGTGTGTAGGCGTAGCGCCCGAACACACGGAAGTTGTCACTGAAGGAGTGATCCAGACGAACGCTGCTGGAGTAAATTTCGCTCGGTTGCGAATAGCTGGAAACGAACGGAGCAGTGTAGCCTGACTCTTCCGCGTAGCCGGGTGTTGGCAAGGGAAAGGCGCTAAGGAAACGCCGCAGTGCGACCGGCGCAATTTCGTTCCGCAATGCCAAGGTCGGCACGCTCGTGATGCGTGATTCCTGGGGAGAACGCAACTGGAGCCCTTCGTACGCAAAGAAGAAAAAGGTGCGGTCCCGGCCATCGTAGAGCTTGGGCAGGAACACAGGCCCGCCGAGCGTGCCGCCGTAGTTGTTCTGCCGCATCTTCACACGGCCCACGCCGTTGCGGTTATTGAAGAAGCTGTTCGCATCCATCACGTCGTTCCGGAAGTACTCATACAAGGACCCATGCAGTTGGTTCGTACCCGACTTCGTTGTGAAGGAAAACTGTCCGCCAGGAACGCGACCGTACTCCGCGGAGTAGGTGGAAGTGATTCCACGGAACTCTTGCAAGGCGTCCATGGAGGTTAAGGTTTGTGTAGTGCCCAAGGCGGTTCCCGAAGGCAAGGACCCCGAATAGCCCGCACCGCGCCCTGGTGAGTCTGTGTTTACGCCGGTATTCGCGCTTACGCCATCCACCATGAAGTAGTTGGATTCCGCACGCATGCCGTTCACGGCGATCTGCCCTCGCACACCGGCGCCGCTGGAAGGGACCGAAATCACGCCGGGGATCAAGGTCAACAGCGACTGAAAGCTGCGACCGTTCATGGGGATGTTCTGCACGAAGCCCTGGTCCACCACCGTGCTCATAGAAGCGTCAATGGTGTTCAGTTGTACGTTGCCCGCGTCCACAGTGACAGATGAAGTCTCGATTCCAATGTTGAGGACAACATCAAGAGTTAGCTTTGCGGCCACCTCCAGACGGACACCTTCCAGCACTTTCGTTTCGAAACCTCGGGCGCGCGCATTCACCTGGTACACCCCGGGCCTGAGGGAGCTAACGGTGTAACGTCCCTGCGCATTGGTCCGGGCTTCTGAGCGATCTTGGGTCGCGGTGTGGAGGAATTCCAGCGAAGCATCCGGAATCACGCCCCCGGTCTGGTCAGCAACCAGTCCAGAAACTTGGGCCTGCTGTGCATAGCCGACAAATGCAGCTAAATGACAAAGAATTGCGAGAAGAAATGAAAAACGACAAACGGCAATCATGGATTAAATCAGTCCTATTTCAGACGTAGGTGCGCCTTGTCAAGAGATAACCTACAATGGGGCTCGCCGAGATGACGAGGTTAATTATGAATATGATGCAGACACGAGAGCTCCACAGACGTAGCGCCGCAGCTCAGCTCCTGTCTAATTTGTGCGTTGGGTAAGGCACAAATCTGTGACCGAATACCAACTTAAATGCTAGGATCTTCCGAGATACCTGTCAAGCAAACGAATTGCATTTAAGCGCGAGAGACGCCCAGCGCATAGCTCCCCCACATGCCGAATCCCCGGTCCCGGGACCTGCGGCCCTGTCCCTAAACCTCTGCGCGTGCACCGCCGACCTGCGCGCTGCATTCCCGGTTCATGCGTAGTGGCGTATCCTGAATAGCCGGGGGCTCTTTCTCGTCTTGCGTGTCCTTTTTTTATCACCGCGTCAGTGTTTTCCGCCGCAAAGTGGCGCCAAGTTACGCGAATTCCATCTGTTGCGCGCGTTGGCCCGCGACTGCGAGGTGGTGTACGCATACTTCCAGGAGCCTGGTTCGGCGCCAGCGACGGTGGACGACATGGGGGTGCAACTCTCCATCCATGCGGTCCCCAAACCCGCCATGTACCGGCCCGGCCAGATCGCGAAAGGGCTGCTGGGTGCTTGGCCCCTGCCTGTTGTGAACTACACGGCTTCCGCGATGTTGGAAACGGTGCTGCGCCTGGGACGTGAACGTCCCTTCGACCTGATTCACCTGGATAGCATCCACATGATCCGCTACGCGGGAGCGCTAGCAGCGGAAGGCATGGGCGCACCTGTCGTCTACGACTGGCACAACATCGAATCGGAAGCCATGCGACGCTATGGCCAAACCGTCGCTTCCCTTCCCCGCAAGGTGTACGCCTCCCTTACCGCATCGAAACTGGAATCCCTGGAACGACGTATTTTGCGCGAAGCGACAGGCCATATCGTCTGCAGCGCTCGCGAGCAGCGCCAATTACGCGAGATCGCGCCCCGGGCGCAGGTGGAAGTCATCGACAACGGCGTGGATTGCGCCTACTTCGCCCCGGACGCCGATGCCGTTCCACCGGTCGCCGCTGCCGACGCGCCACGTTTTGTCTTCGTCGGCTCCATGGATTACTTCCCGAATATCGACGCCACCACCGCCTTCGTTCAGCGCGTCTGGCCAGCTGTTCGCCAGCGTTTGCCGCAGGCCGAACTGGCCATCGTGGGCGCACGCCCCGTCGAAGCAGTCCGCACTTTGGGCAACACGCCGGGAGTGACCGTTACCGGCACCGTCCCGGATGTGCGCCCGTACTACCACGAAGCCACAGCCTCCCTAGTCCCCCTGCGCACTGGCGGCGGCACACGTCTGAAGATTTTGGAATCAATGGCGGCCGGAATTCCCGTTGTTTCCAGCACCTTGGGGGCGGAGGGCTTAGACGTGACACCCAACGGAAATATCCGCATCGTCGAGCCGGATGACGTCGCAGGCTGGGTGGAGACGCTGGCGGAACTGGCAACTACGCCAGCGCACCGGCAAGCGCTCGCCCAAAACGGAGAGAAGCTTGTCCGGCAGCATTATGACTGGCCCATTCTTGGACGCAAGATGGTGGCGCTTTACCGTAGCTGGCTAAAGCAAGGCTAAAGTTGTGTGTGAATGCCCGTCCTGCACTATGCCTTAACGACATGTGACCCGGCCCTTCCCATATCGGAATGGCCGGGTCACATGTCTGAAAGAAGCTGGAGCGTTAAGACGCTTGAGGGTTACGGCGCCGCGTTTACGACTTCGGAAAGCTTGGTAGTCGCTTCGGCCTGCAACATCAGGCTCGTAGCCAAGCTCATCGACCCACAAGTTGGATGTTTGATCGTTCGACGGAAGAAGCTGAACTGAGACTCACGCACAAAAGCGAGCGTAGCGTCCCGTTCTTTGCGAAAACTCTCGCCGAGAGGTCCGGTTTCTTTGGCCTCTGAGCCCGCCCCACCCGTCACATCCCATTTCGTCAGACAGGCCGCGACCTGCTCGTCGGTTTCCTTCTCTGAATCTTCGACAGCCTTCTTGGCTGCGTCACCTGTAAGACCCGTTTCGCGAGGCGCTTCCTGGTCTTCCAGCTTGGCGTTCTTCAGCAATTCGAGCAGTTTCGTCTCAGCTTGAATCAGCCCTTCCACCGCAGCCGTCTTGGTCGTCTTGGGTTTGGCCGCAAGCGCATCTGACAACAGCTTGCGCGAACCATGCAGTTCGCTCAGAAACCGTTGCCGTTGCCCTTCCGATGCCGGTTTCTCCGCAACAGACACGGGCTTAGGAGCCGAAGCTGAACAGGAAACGAACGTAACCGTAAGACCAGCGCAAAGCAGAGTGGATAGGCAGATATTCGCAATTCTCATCGAAGGTTTTCCCGACCGCTACTTTATCAACATCGACCTGATACTGCCATCGCAGCTGGCTCCGACAGACCAATCAACCTCGGCCGGCACTGAAGGCACTACCGAGCCGGCCCAATATAATCCTTCGCAATCACGACGTTGTCGATGTAGAGGTGATCGGCATTTTCGGCAGGCTTGGCTCCGCCTTGGTACACGTTGAACCAGACCATCTCGATCTTCAGGTCACTGACATCACGCATCCGCACGTCGGTTCTTTCGAACGCGAGCTGACCGTCGACCCAGGCACGCATTTCTCCGTCGTTCTTCCCTGGCGTGTTCAGTTTGATGTGCTGTTCGATGGCATACCACTGGTTGTTCCGTAACGCGCCTCGCCGTTCCCGATCCCAAAGCCATCCATCGCCGAACTTTGTCTTCATGTCCGCATGATAGGTATAGAAGCCCAACAGGGTCTCTCCATTTCGATAGGGCGCGAAGGAGCCTCGAGCTGACCACCCATCTCGGCCATTCACTCTTCTGCCTCCCCATCCGGCGCGGCCGTAAGTTCCACTAATGCCGGGCAACTTCCCGCCCTGGCTGACGGGATCCCAGTCGTCGGCGAACCGAAGATGATAACGGAACCGAATTTCCTCCGGTTCGTAGCCGAGCCGCTTCGCGAATACATATTGCAGGTTGGAGCCTAGATTGCCACCCTCTGGCACACGCACGCGCAGAGCCCGGCCCTGCAATGGCGCAAACTTGCGATCCGGGTCTGAGGACACTGTATCTGTACTCGCTTCGGGCGCTGTAAGCCCCCACTCCCGATACCATTCGGGAGACTCAAAATCACAAGTAAACAGAACATCCTGCCGGTTAGCCAGTTGCGCCTCGCCACGCGATGCCGCCAGCGCCCAACAACCGCATGCGCCAATGACGATAGCGGCGAACATCACGATCAGACTTTTCATGATTTATAACTCTAACGCGCCCCGGGATCGTCCCATGGATTCGGAAGAATTGAAGCATCGTCAGATTGACTCGACGCCGGCATTGCAGGAAGGTATGGGGAGCGTATTTAGAAGTGGGTGAACTGGATGCTCCGGTGGTCTTACAGTGACCAGTTCACCCACTCGATTCAGCGACAATGTGCGACGAAGCAGTGCTCATCGTGCTGAAACTCTATTGGCCGTTGCTCGACCAAAATCAAAGAGCGCCGTTGATCACGATTGTCTTCAGTTCCGTCATCTCCAGAACTGTTTCGACAATGCTCTCGCGACCGATGCCGCTTTGTTTCATTCCGCCAAAGGGAACATTCCCTGGCCGGAACGCGCTCGGGCCATTGATGACGACCCCGCCGACTTCCAACCGGTGCGCAACTTTCAGCGCTTCACTGACGCTGCGGGTATAGACGCTGGCCTGCAATCCGTACTCGGAGTCATTTGCCACCTCAATCGCTTCTTCCAGGTTCTGGAACGAAGAGATAGGCGCAATCGGCCCAAACACTTCATCCTTCACGATGGGCATTGCTGGGGTCACGTCAACCAACACGGTGGGCTCGAAATAGGAACGGCCCACGCGCTTTCCGCCGGCCAAGCAACGCGCGCCGCTTGTGACGGCTGCCTCCACTTGTCGTTCCACCACGTCGGCTGCCTCCGGGGTAATTAACGGACCGAGGTCTGTTTCATCATCCAGGGGGTCACCCATCTTGATCTTGCCGCAGGAATCCACCAGTTTACTTATGAAGTCATCGTAAATCGACTGGTGTACAAGCACACGCTTCACGGCGCAACAGATCTGACCCGCCCCGTTGGTGAGGCGGCCTTGCACCACACCGCTCACGGCTTCATCAATGTCGGCATCTTCTAGGACAATCATGGCGTCCGTGCCGCCGAGTTCCAACGCCAGGCGTTTCAAACCGCCCGAAGCCTTTGCGGAAATCTTGCGCGCGGTGGCAGCGCTGCCCGTGAAGCTGATCAAGCTTACGTCTGGATGGGTGATCAGTTCGTCACCCAGGTCCTGCGGAAAGCCTGTCAGCATCTGCATGCCCTCAGGGGGCAGCCCTGCTTCAAACAGAATGTCGCCGATCTTCAGCAGTGTGAGTGGACACTGCTCGGGTAGCTTGACGATCGACGATGCCCCAGCCGCAATCGCGCCGGGAATCTTGTGCGCAAATAACTCGACCGGATAGTTGAACGGTATGATGCCCAGTACAATTCCAACGGGCTGGCGAATGGTGTAGGCCACCATACTCTCTAGCCCGGGTACGGCATCCATCGGCAGATAGTGTCCTCGGATGCGTTTCGCTTCCTCGGAGAAATCCAGAAACAATCGTCTAGTTGTCTCCATTTCGAATCGGCACTGCCGAATCGTTTTTCCATTCTCCTGCGTCAGCAGCAAAGTCAGCTCTTCAATCCGACTCGCGATCAGTTCGCTCGCCTTGCGCAAAATGTCGCTGCGGCGATGAGCGGGAAGGGCCGCCATGACGGTCCTTCCCTTACGCGCAATTTCAATTGCCCGCCTGACGTCTTCCGGCCCAGCCTTGGGAACTTCGGCGAGAACCTCCCCGGTCGCAGGGTTGCGTACGGCGAACACTTGTCCGTCCGTCGCATCCACACGCTCGCCTCCCAGTAACATCTTCCCGGTATCTTCTGTGAGCAAATTCATTCGTCTCACCTCTCCTATTGCTGCAGGATTTCTTTGCAAAACGCGAGACATCTTGCGATCTCGACCGGTGGCCCATCCGGGCCGACATGTTCGATCTCCACGGGTATTCCGAACTTGCTGTCTCGCAGCAGCAGCAGAATGTCCTTTAGCGGCGTATCGCCTTCTCCTAACGCCACAGAGGGACCGTTGTCTTTCTTGCGATCCTTTAGGTGGATATTTGTGATGCGCCCATGATGTTGTTTGATGAAAGACACCGGATCAAACCCAGCGGCGAAGAAATGGCCGACGTCCAAGTTGATCCACATCTGCTTGGACATCGCGATGGCTTTCTCAAAACTCTCTGGCGTCGCGATCTCGTTCTCGTCGATTCGCGAATGGTTGTGAACCGCCGTCTTAATGCCGTATTTCTCGGCATACGGAACGACCCGACTGAGCACGCTCACCGGCGACGACATGGTGATGACCTTGGCCCCCAGTTCTTTCGCCATCAGGAAGCCACGCTCTATTTCCTCTTCCGTGAAGTCATCGCGGAAACTTAGGTTGTAGCCATAGAAATCGAGCCCTGCGTCTTCGAACTTCGCTCGGACGCCACGAAACTTCTCCAGTGGAACCGATAGGCGCCATTTGCGGAGATCTTCCCGCTTCTTCTTGGCCTCGGGACTGTTCATTCTGCGCATCATCGCCTGGCGCATGGCAGCCTGCTGGCGCGCAGCCTCTTCTGTGCTTGCACCGGTCGCAGGTTGTGCGGGCCGAGGTCCAGGCAGACTACGTCCTGTGCCCGGCAGATCCACCGGAGCGCCCAGGTAGTTCTCGACGTGCTCGGACATCGTGTCGATGTGGTCAAGTTGAAGGTCGGTCATCGTCTTGATGATCTTGTCCAGATCGAAACCACTAAAGGTGAAGCTCGCGGATTGCACGCCAATGCGTATTCCCTGCACGGTCTTGGGTGCAGCGTTCGCAGCAACATGCGCAAACGACATCAGCCCCACGGTGGACCGAACCATACTTCTTCTTGTAATCATGTATGCCTCTTGCTAGAAACAAACGCCATTGCTGTAGTCAAACTACTTCTTCTGCAAATGGTCTGGCTGATAGTCCGGCGCGGTGATACGCCAAAGGTCATGAAACATGGAAATCTGGTGATATGGGCTGAGTTCCGGTCCGTCAACGGCGCCTTTCATGTAGGCCCGTTCGCCCATCTTTTCCCTGGCAACACCCGGCTGGTACATTTCGAACCATCCGCCATGTTCGGTATCCAGATAGTGCGTCTTAATCAGATCCAAGGTCTTGTGGTAGTAGGGCCATAGATCCTCGCGGTCACGCAGAATGGCGTAGTGGGCAGCGGCTTTCACCACCTCGCATTGGGGCCACCACAACATACGCGGAGCTTCACCCGGCTGTGTCCGGCCCACCAGCCCACCAATCTCCTGGTCATAAGCAACCTTCAACCCGTAGTCGATGTTCCGGCTTCCCATTTCGATGTACTTGGGATCGGCTCCGAGTTCGACGGCACGACTGATAAGCGATGACCACTCGAAGAGGTGGCCGGCGTTTACGTTGTCATCCAGCTTCTTCCAGTTCTCATCGAAGGACTCTGGCAGATATCCCTTCTCTTTGTCGAAGAGCTTCTCCATCTCAGCCAGTTCGGTGTTGATCTCTTTCCAGACTTCCGGCGAACCCGTGGCTTCATACAAGGCAAGAAAGGCCTCGAACATGTGCACATTTAGTCCATGAGCGCGCCTGGCAAATGAGCTCTGTGCGCCAGGAGGAAGCGACCCCATGGCCCTTGCTCCCATACGCCCAAAAGGACTCGGAGCAGGTCCGCTCCAATCCCGGGTCAGACCTCTGCCGAAGAATGGGCCGTCGCGCATTTTGTCGAGGACCTCATGGTAGGTACGCATCGCTTCCTTCGCGTACACCTCGTTGTTCGTGACGCGATAGGCATGGGCGAGCGAGAAGATCACAAAGCTGACGAAGGTCGTCTTTGTGTCGTCGATGACTTTTAAGTCAGGGGTGACGCGGTTGTAGTAGCCGCCATGCTCGGGGTCGCGCATCTTCATCAGGAAGTCTGCGGCCTTTGTAACGGCGTCCAGGTAACGCTCGTCGCGGCCACTCATTTCGTAGCCGACAACCAGCGAGTACAATACGCGGCCTTGACCGTTCAGGCTGGCCTCGCGCTGTTTCCCCCATGGCTTCCAGTCCCGGTCCAGGTTTTCCTGAATGAAGCCGTTCGGCATCACAGCGTTGTCCCGCCAGTAATCCAGAAGGCCATTCACAGTAGCCTTCTGCACCCACTCGCGATCCACGTTGCGTGAGATTTCCGCATCCGGAACCCGGTGCGCGCTCGCCTTCGCAGATTCGGTTTCTGTCCCGGAAGACTGGCAGCTCGTAAGCGCAATCACCAACACACCGCAGGTAACCAGGCCGACGGCCATAGAGTGCCGTCTCAGTCGTGCTAACAACATAGTGAGCTTCCTCTCTCAAAATCTGGCTCTCAAGTTGGTCTGGGGAGGACAGTCGGATCATTCTGTCTTCCCCAGACCCATTCGCCCGAACGGGAAGCTCTAGGAGCTCACCGAGATCCGGCGTCCTTCGCGGTAAGATTTGTTCGCCATGTGCGCGGCGGCCGCGGCATTCGCGCCTTCGTCGACGTTCTCGACAGACGGCGTGCGGTGCTTCACGGAACGAATGAAATATCCGTGGAACGTGGGCTCGTCGTCGCGGACCTTGACCTCGATGGTCTCGGGTTTGCCGGCTGGCTTCGGCGGGTTCAGCAGTCTTCCATCCGGTCCGGCGCCGTTCGCGGCGAAGTATTCCTGACGCATCTTCTTGGGCCAAGAATTTGTCGGAATCACCTGGACTTCACCATTCCGTGATGGCGGTTCCGGATAGATCTCGATGGTTCCGCCTCCGAAGCGCCGACGCATCTCTGCGGGGTTGGTTGGCATCTGACCGGGAGGTGGCATATTGAAGCGGCGCCCGACGTACATCGTGGCGTTCTCTCCAATGAACTGCGTGCCGCGTGCGAAGTCGCCGCCGCCGGAGTAACACTGGCTGACGCACATGTCGATGAGGAAACCTTCCGGGTACTCATACAGCGAATTCAGCAGATCGGGCACGGTGCGACCATCGTTCCAACGGAAGATGCCGCCGTTCGACACGACGCTCTTCGGTTGGGTTACGCCTAAAATTTCGTGAATGGTAGTCAGGTTGTGGACGAATAGATCCGTCGCCACGCCGCCGGAGTATTCCCACCAACAGCGCCAACGGAAGAAGTGTTCTGGTTTGAACGGAATTTGGGGCGCATTGCCGAGGAAGCGTTTCCAGTCGATGGTCTGCGTAGATGCGTTTGGTGGGATCGGATAAATCCATGCGCCTTCGGCAGTGTTGCGGTGCTGGAAGGAACGCACCATATTGATCTTGCCTAACACGCCAGACTTGACGATCTCTTTCGCCTTCTGTGTGGAGGCCGAGGTCTTGTGCTGGCTGCCCACCTGCAGAATCTTGCCGGACTTCTTAACAGCGGCCTGAATCTCCGGCCCCTCTTCGATTGACCATGTGAGCGGCTTCTCACAGAACACGTCTTTGCCGGCGGCAATGGCGTCTAGCACCATCTGCTTGTGCAAGTGATCTGGCGTGGCAATCACGACAGCGTCGATGTCTTTTCGATCCAAGATTGCACGGTAGTCTCTGCCAGTCCAAAGCTTGCCGCCTGCGTGCTCTTCTTTCACACACTCCAGACGGCTGTCATAGATATCTGCTGCCGCCACAAGGTTGGTATCGGGCATTTCTTTGAAGGCATCAAAGACATCAATGCCACGCATGCCCACCCCAATGAACCCCAGATTGACACGGTCACTTGGCGCGGCTTTCGCAGCATTTGCGGCAGTGAAGGCTGCCGCGGAGCTTAGCAGGAAGTTGCGGCGTGTGTTGCTCATGAATGAACACTCCTCTTTTTCTTACGTGGATTCTTAAGGACAATTTGACGCGCCTCAATTCGAGAATTGAGGCGCGCCTTGGCAGAGACTAAAATTTCAGACTTGCGCTGAGCTGCACCTGCCTGCCTGGTGCAGCGGTTAATACTCGTCCAAAGTTGGCGGAGGTGACCGTGGTGTTCGGCACCCCCCAACGATGGAAATTGAAGGGGTTGCTGATATCCGCGCCGAGTTCGAGTCTGACGTTCTCGCTGAGGCGGGTCTTTTTGGTGACCTGGAAGGATTCCGCCTTCGAAGTGAAGCCACGAACCCAATCCAAAGTTGGAGCAGTATTGCCGAGATCAAAGGTTCCCGGCGCCACAAAAGCCGTGCGGCTCAAGTAGCGGTCAGTCGAGGGTTCGAACTCGCGTGGATTGGTGACATCCACCGGGTTGCCGCCCATGTAGTTGGCTCGTTGCGCATAACCAAGGGAAGCCAAGGTGGTGGGTCCGGCCATGGTAAGCGCATTCCCGGACTGGTAGCGAAGGAATCCGTTGATGGTCCAACCGCTCGCCAAGGTGCGCATCACCGGTCTGGAAGACATGGCATAGCGACGACCTTCGCCGAACGGCAATTCATAGGTCCAGGTAAGACCAAATACTGCCGGAGCAGCGGTCGGATCCACCGTCATGTCGTTGCTACGATCCAGTGGATACAGCGGTGCGCCCAGAATCATCGACTTCATCCAGGTGAAGTAGGTCAGGAAGGTAAGTCCCTGCGAGAAGCGCTTGGTCGCCTTGATCTGCAACGAGTGCATGTTGGATGTGCCTTCCGGACGTTGCGCGGCTTGGCTGTAAATGTAGCGATACTGCGGGTACGGCTTAAGAGCCTGCGCTACGGTGTTGGCGCCTTTCTGGTTGGCAAATCCCGGGAACGGCTCAGAGAAACCAGCGGCACTTGCTGCGGCTGAGTTGATCGGTTGGAAGAGCAAGTTACCCAACGACAGATATTGAATGTCCGTCACGTTGATGTGGCTTTGTGCGGCCACACTCGTGCTCGTCGTCAGGAACAGGTGGGAAGACTGGCTACCGATGTAAGACACATCCAGCGCCAGATTGGAGGCAATTTCCCGCTGAATCGCGAAGGTCCAGCTGGTGATGCGCGGCAGACGCGCCCCATTATTGGGAATGTAGTCGATGTTTTGTCCGTTCAGGAACGACGGGTCTTCCACCGGAGGACGACGGAAGTTCTGCGGGAAGGACTCGGTTCCCCAGTTATAGACCGGCGTGAATCCGTCTGCGGAATCAAAGGCCGCATTCAAGGTATATCCCGCCGCGCTTGCACTTTGGTTACCCGATGCTGCATAGTAAATGCCGCCAGAGGCGCGAAGCACTGTCTTCTTGTCCAGCTGATAGGCAAGTCCCAGGCGCGGGGCAAATCCACGTTTCCAGGTCTGCTGGAAGTCTCCATAAGAGTTCTGGAATGCCAAGGCTCCCTGGCGGCCAGCCGCTGCCGGGTTCGCCAGATCCGGTTTGAAGCTACTGTATTTGTTGTTCACTTCAAACATGGGCGCGTTGTAGTCCCAACGCAATCCATAGGACAGGGTAAGTTTCTGCGTCACGCGCCATTCGTCTTGTGCAAACAAGGCGTAGCGCCGATAGCGCTGGCCGGTCATGTCGCCAATCAGGGCGCTCGCTGTATTGACCTCGCCCAACAGGAAGCTTGCGAACGGATCACCCATGGTGCCGTAGCGTGGCGAGTTCGGTAGGCTCGTCATGGTGTTGCTGAAGGAGAAAGCTCCGGAAACACCACCACGCGGATTGTTGTTGATACCGGCGCGGATGTGATTCACACCAACCTTGTAGTTGTGGTTTCCTTTGACCCAGGAAAGATTCTGATCGATGGCATATCGCGTTTCGTACAGAATCTGGTCATAGGCTCGTCCGATATTCATCGGCGTGACCATGCCACCCGAGAACGTGATACCGGGGAAGGCTCCTGACGTATCTTGCGGTATTCCGGTCAGCCCAAGTTCTTGCAACCAGTTACCACCGTTCGTGGCATTGGCCCCGAGATTGATGTAGCGGTCTGTGGAGATATTCAGATGATTCACGATGGTCGGGGTGATCATGTAGTCGTAGTTGGCTCTTGCGGACCAGCTATTGGCGATCTGGAACATTGTGAAATCGAGTGGGTTTTCCTGCTGAGATCCCCAGGGAATACGATCAATCCAACCCGTGTTTTGTCCCTGAATTTGCCGATGCCGAACCTGATTCAGGTAGGTTACGGATAGACGCTGCTTGTCCGTGATGTTGTGGTCCACTTTGGCCGTCGTCTGGTAGGAGTTGAAGTACGGCCAAGAGGTGCCTCCGAATGAACGGCTATAGAAGTTATTCAGCATCTGTCCGGAAATATCCGGATCTGGCATGTAGGAGGCAATTTTTCGGGATGCTTGGCTGATTCTGCTCGACGGGATGATGTTGTTGGCGAAGGCTTGTCGCGAAAAACTGCCGTTTCCATCAGGCGTCGTGGTCGCGGGATCAAAGATCTGTGTGGCCTGTGCTCCGGAAAGAAGCTGGCTGAAGTCTCCATTTTTGAATTGGCTGGTGGGGATCGTTCGCAGTTCCCCGGAAGCGCCGTTGCGCGTCACAAAGATCCCCAGGGCTCCGAAGAAAAAGGTTCGGTTTCTGCCGTTGTAGAATTTCGGGATCACCACCGGCCCACCTAGCGTGAAGCCGCCTTCGTTTTGTGCACCGGGCGTGCGTTGACGTTGGAAGAACGATCTGGCCAGCAGCGCCGAATTGGAGTGATGGTTGTAAAGGCTTCCGTGGACATCGTTCTGACCGGACTTGATCGACACGGTCGTAAACCAGGAGCCGAAGCCGCCGTATTCGGCGTTAAAGCTGTTCGTGACGACGCTAAATTCGCCGACGGTCTCGATCGTCGGACCTACTTCCTCAGTGGCTCCGCGAGAAATACCGAACTGAGCAGTGGGTCCGCCTTCCACAAAGGTCTCTGTGTTGCCCCTTGCGGAACCGTTGACACTGGGACGCCAAGTCGCGCTTTCACGGTCGGTCGCGTCGTAAGAAGTGAGTCCGGGCACGTTGGCAAGCAACTGAGTCACATTGCGTTTGGAACCCATGGAAATCACAGGCAGATCGTCGATCACATCCGCATCCATGCTTGTCGGACTGCTCGTGGTCGAACTGTCGATCATCGGAGCGGTGTCCGTAACGGTGACGGATTCAGCGATCACGCCCGGTTGCAGGCTAATGTCCAACCGAACCAGGGTTTCGGCGCGGACAAGAATTGGTTCCCTAACGACAGTCTTGAAACCCTCCGACTGGACGGTAACGCGGTATGTGCCGAAAGGCAGGCTAGGCGCTTGAAAGGCGCCGGTTTCATTGGTTGTTAAACCAGTGACCGTTGCGGTCTCTGTGTGGGTGACGTCAACTTTAGCGCCCGGGATGCGAGCGCCAGAGCCATCCGTCACAATTCCCTCGATTCTCCCTCGTGCCATTTGCGACCAAGCAGGCGTGATCACAACCGCTAACGAACAGAGAAAGACAAATAGCGCTGGAAATCCCAAACCAGCTGACAGGGCTATTCTCCTCATACGGACCTCCATGGGCGAGAACTCGTAACAGAAGCGGCATCCACCAGGCCGCGATCTGAGCTTGGGGATCAGTCTATGCGTAACGAATTACACCAGTCAAGCAAAAGATACCCATGCAGACGTACTATTTACCACGAAGCTGTCATACCGCATATCAAAAACGAGGAAGTCTGAGCACAGGAAATAGCCCTTTTGCTTCGAAAAATCGGGAATTTACGCCGCTAGCTTGAAGTGGACCAGACGCCCGGACACGAGGACAAAAAAAACGAATTTTTCAGCGCACTGCGAGGAGGATGGGCGGGGAGCCATGGCTTATGCTCTGACCAATGAGACGAAAAAAGACGCCACTGCAAGGTTTTTTTCGTAGAAGTAATATTTGGAATCTTCGCGAAAAATAATCCAGCATGATCATCGTGGCCATGTGGCAGAAGAGTCCATCCGGCAACACCTATTGCGAGGGACACCCACACCAAAGCGGCTTAGGGCGACAAATGGGCAGAGGATTCCGCACTGCATACAGCCAGTTTCCCAACGATGGAGGCAACTTCGGTGTTCTTTCCAAAGCTTTGAGACATGCGATATACGATCAACATGCCAAAAGAACGCATTAAGCATGCCATTTTTTCGCTTTGAGCATTGCAGAATCTGATAGACTTCCAAAATCAAAATTCTGAAAGTCCTAGGTCGAGACGAGAAAATGCCATGTTGATCTTCGCTGCTTGCCTTGCAATCTTCGTGTACGGGATGGTCGCCTCCATGTTGGGCACCATCAATCCCGGACTGGCCGAAAAATTTCAGTTACAAAACGAGCAAACTGGCTATGTTGCGCTCGCCCAAGGAATCGGACTTATCATCGCGTCCGTTTCGGTGGGGCCCCTCATCGACAAGCGCGGGAAAAAAATCGGGCTTCTGCTCGGCCTGGCTCTGGTCGCCGTTTCCTTCTTCGCACTGGCGAATGCTTCCGGCTACGGAATGATTCTTCTGGCTATGCTCGTTCTCGGTTTCGGCGGCG